>Ga0209648_10000162_pt1 | contig 47073 bp, 48 predicted proteins | sample GraSoi2013_115cm_FD_185830 | JGI IMG/M metagenome (GOLD analysis project Ga0209648, IMG submission 185830) | Grasslands soil microbial communities from the Angelo Coastal Reserve, California, USA - Sample 9_17_2013_115cm (SPAdes) (version 2) | ecosystem: Environmental > Terrestrial > Soil >... | reverse complement strand
TGGGCGTTGCCATAAATGGGAGACCAATACAAACTTTTCGTTATGATAACGCTCGCGGAGTTGTCGCCATTCCCAGTGCTTACAGCCGGTCGGGCATGACGCTCGAAATCAAGTACTGAAGCAAGCAACAAAGAATCGACTGCTATGGATAAACCGGGCGTATAATCCCTGCCAAACAGAGTGTTCCTGGAGGAGGTATCATGCGCCGTTACAAAACGTTGGCTTTGATGGCCATCATCTGCGGTGGGTTGACGCTCATCTGTGGAGAACAGAAGCCCACAGCCCAACGGCAACTGCCGCCGCAGAGACCGCAAGTGAACCCGCGGACGACAGAAGAGAACAAAGTGCCGGTCCGCCGGCTGTTTGAGGAAATGTTCAGCCAGGGACGCTATGAATTGACAGACCAGGTTTTTGCCAGGGGTTGCCCGGTCCACTTCGGCGGCCGCAGTGTCGGACTGCAAGAGGCCGTGGCCGAGGGTAAAGGATGGCGGTCCGCTGCTCCGGATCTGGTGATGACGGTCGAGCAGATAAGCGTAAACGGCGACATGGTCAACGTGGTGTGGATGGCAAACGGAACCCACACCGGACAAGCAAACGGATTGAAACCCACGGGAAAGCGGATTTCCATGCAAGGCAGAAGTCAGTTCAAAGTAGAGAACGGCAAGATTGTCGAAGCCTGGAATGAGGAATATCGGCCGGAGCTCTTCCGCCAGCTCGGCGTTTCCAAGGCCCAAGCGTTTATGTTCTTTACCGCCGAAAGGCTCTTGTCAGCACTAGACCCAATCATCCCAAATCGTCTCTACGCTGCGGTTCAGTAAGAAGGACAGCGAGCATTCTCATCTTCTCCAGGCAAGAACCCTTAGCCGCAGATGAACGCGGATTAACGCAGATGTGAAACACCTGGGGCCGCGAATCAACGCGAATGGCGCGAATCAGTCGGGGTCCACCACGTGCAGCTTGCTGCCATCGCCAAACACGTCAGCGGAGACGATCACATCCAGCCGGTCACATGTGCTGTTCCAAGACCATTGGCTCGGTACGCCGCCCGGCATGAGCGTCATTTCTCCGTGCAGCACGTCGCTTACGAAAGACCGGCCCTCGCGCGTCTGCCGTAGGTGCTGAACCGGGGATAGGTTGAACATCAGAACATTGGCCGGCGCACCCTCCAGCTCTAAGCGGCCCGGAGGCTCGCGAAGCGTCGCCTGGACCAAGGCTCCAGGAACCTCAGTCACGTGCAAAGCCCAGCCGGTTGGATCCGCAGGATCACCGAGTTTTGTGTTCGAGAGTGCGTATAGGAAGACAAAAAATGGCGCACATGACAAAATCCTGCCCCAAGCGCAGGAGCTCTCTCTGAAAATACTTCGCAATAAACCCCAACCCGGACCATTCTTTTGTTGAAAAAAGCCCGAGACAAAACTACGCTAACCCAGTCTAAGTACTTGGTTATACGAGTCAAGTTGCGGGTATGATCGCACCCATAGCGAAATGGTGTTTTTGGGGTGAAAGAAACGAGTGCCGCCTGACCTCAGACCATCTTCCCTAGCCGCTACCGACCTTGCGCATTTGCGCGAGCCTCCGACCCCGCCTGAGCCCGGCCCTGGACAACGAATTCCTCTTCAGCGCAAACTCCACCGTTGGCTGGTTGCGGTAGTGGCTCTTTTGGCGGTAGTCCTTCTGGCGATCTTAATCACACGGAGGCTTCGCCCAAGCGCAGAGAGTGCCGACAGCACGGATCAAATAATCCAGACTGCGGTGGTAGAGCAAAGAGATTTCGTCAAGACGATTCGACTCCATGGAATCGTCGAAGCCGTGGAATCACATGCCATCGCCGCACCCAGGCTTTCCGGGCAAGGATTGGGCACACTGATTATCACGAAGCTGGTGGTTAACGGGAGCAGTGTGCATCACGGCGATGTGCTGGTGGAGTTTGACCGGCAAGTCCAACTTCGTAACGTTCTGGATAAGCAGGCGGAGTATCGCGACCTGGAAGACCAGATCAAGAAGAAGCAAGCCGACCAGGCGGCCGCCCGCGCCGCTGACGAGACCGAGCTCAAGCAAGCCGAAGACGCGGAGAAAACAGCCGAGTTGGAGGTCAAGAAAAACGAGATCGTCTCCAAAATCGACGCGGAAAAGAATATTGAGAATCTGGAGCAGGCTCGGGCTACCTTCCAGCAACTCAAGGAGACATTCGATCTTAAGCGCAAAGCAGCCCGAGCGGACCTAGCCATCCTTGAAATCCAGCGCGATCGTTCCCAAGCCGCAATGCGCTGGGCCCAGGGCAACACCGAGAAAATGCTGATCCATTCTCCGGTCGACGGCATAGCCGTCATCAATTCCATGTGGAAGGGCGGCAGCCTGTCAGACGTTCAGGAAGGCGACGAAGTTCGCCCGGGTTTTGCCTTCCTGCAAGTCGTAAATCCTGGCCAGATGCAGGTGCGAGCGCGAGTGAGTCAAGCCGATATCGAAGATTTGCAGGTGGGACAAACCGCCCGCATCCACCTGGACGCTTACCCTGAACTTTTTTTCTCCGGCAGGGTGGAGAGGATTGCGGCTGTAGCCCAGACCAGCGCTTTCAATAACAAGGTGAGGGTCTTCACCGTGCTCTTCCACATCAGCGGCAGCGATGCAAAACTCCTTCCCGATCTTTCTGCGGCGGTGGATGTAGAACTGGATCGCGAGCCGCATGTCTTAGTGGCTCCACGCGAGACGATCCTCAGGGACAAGGATCGCACCTATGTGCGCGTGAAAAGCGGCACAGGATATCAAAAGCGCGATGTGAAATTGGGTAATGCCAACGATCTTGAGCAAATCATTCTTTCCGGAGTGGAGAAAGGCGCGGTTCTGTTGCGTAACCCAAGCTCATGAAAAGATATCTTCGACCGGAGTTTTTCCGAAGCTCTAAGGGCATGTTGGCGGTGACTGCGGCCGTCCTCCTGGTTGGCGGAGGTACGCTGGCCTTTCGCCGGAGCAACGCACCCAATGTGCCCACCGCTCAAGTCAAACGCGGCGAATTTGTGAATTACATCCCCATCCGTGGCAACGTTAAAGCACAGCACTCCATTCAAATCGCCGCGCCTTCCATCGCCGGAGATCTGCAAATCGTCAAGCTCGTACCCATGGGCACAATGGTCAAGAAAGGCGATGTGATTGTGCAGTTTGACACCACGACGCTCCAGGCCACGCTCGATCAGAGACGATCAGAATTGAAGTCAGCCGGCGCAGATATTGATCACAGCCGCGCGGAAGCGCGCCTGAGCAAGGAGCAGCAAGCCACGGATCTTCTCCAAGCTCGCTACAACGTTGACCGGGCCAAGCTGGACACCAGCAAGCAGGAAATCCTCTCAGAAATCGATGGCGCGGAGACCCGCCTGAAGCTCCATGATGCGGAACAGAAATACCGAGAGCTGCAACAAAAGGATATCTCCACCAAGGACTCCACGGACGCGGACATTGATAGCAAGACACAAAAGCGGGAAAAATCCCTCTTTGATGTTCGTCTGGCAGAGCGGCAAATTGCCTCTCTCACCTTGCGCGCTCCGGCTGACGGAATGGTCACCATCATGCCCAACTTCCGCGCAAGGAACTGGACCACGGGCGGATCGACTCCCGACTTCAAAGAGGGAGATCGCGCGTGGTCGGGAGCCGTGATCGCCCAGCTGCCTGACCTGAAGTCTATGCGCGTGAGCGCGCGCGTGGATGAAAGCGATCGCGGCCGCTTGAAATCCGACCAGACGGCCACCGTCCGCATCGACGCTCTCGCCGACAAACAATTCCCAGCGAGGGTGGCTGAAATCAGCCCTCTGGCGAAACTCGATTATTCGTCTTGGCCTTTCATCAAGAACTTCGATATTGCGCTCGAGATCTTCGACAACGATTCCCGAATTCGCCCCGGTATGAGCGCAAGCGGCCGCATCGCAGTTGAAAAGGTCCCCGATGCCCTGCTGGTTCCGGTGGAGGCAGTTTTTGAAAAAGACGGGCGTCTGGTTGCCTATGCTCTGCGGGGCTCCCGATTCGAGGAACGCACCGTGGAAGTGGCACGCCGGGGAAAAACTGAGTTGCTCATTGCACGTGGACTTGAGGCCGGCGAAAGAGTCGCCCTCATGGATCCTACCCAGGAGAAAAGGCCCGGCAAATGAAAAAGCAGCGTCTTCGGTGGCTCTCGGCGATTGGCTCGCTCCTGACTCTAGGGCTGGGATTTGCATTTGCTCTCCAGCAGTTGCGGCCCGCCGCCAAGGCCATCCCGACCACCCGCATTGAAAAGGGCACGCTGGAGCTGGACATCAACACGCCTGGCGAGCTCCACACGCCCCGCTCATCCATGTTGGTCGCGCCTTCCGTCAATGGAGCCCTGCAGATCGTGCACCTGCTGAAAACCGGAACACAGGTAAAGGCCGGCGACATCGTCGTTGAATTTGATCCTAGCGAACAGCAATACAACCTGGAGCAGAGCCGGTCACAACTCGCGGAAGCCAGCCAACAAATCGTAAAAGCCAAGACCGACGCCGAAGTCAAAGCGGCGGAAGATAAAGTCGCTTTGCTAAAGGCTAAGTTCGATGTCCGTCGTGCTGAGCTGGAGGTCGGCCGGAATGAGCTGGTCAGCGACATTGATGCTCAGAAGAACTTGCTCAATCTGGAAGAGGCCAAGCGCCGGCTCGCTCAGCTGCACCAGGACGTGGACTCGAGGACCGCTTCCAACACCGCGGCCATCGCTCTGCTCGAACAAAAGCGACAGACTGCCCTGCTGGGAATGAAGCAAGCACAACGCAGCATCGACAACATGCAGCTGAAGTCCCCTATTGCCGGCCTGGTCTCGATCAAAGACAACATGGATTCCGGCATGACTTTCTATGGCATGACTCTTCCCGAATATCGTGAAGGAGATTTGGTTTATCCGGGCCGCTTCCTTGCCGAAGTTCTGGACGTGAACCAGATGGAGGTAGTCGCGAAAGTCTACGAAAGCGATCGTTCCAACGTGAATGTGGGGCAAACCGCCGAAGTCCGCCTCGACGCTCAACCGCACGCGGCCTTTCCCGCCAAGGTTAAATCGATCGCCGGCATGGCATCTCGCAACGATTTCGGACCCAATGCTATCGGTCGCTTTGAAGTCGCCTTCTCTCTTTCGAGCCACGCCAACGAGTTCCGCCCAGGCACTTCCGCGGAGATTCTAGTACGCGGCACTCAGCTCAAAGACCAGCTTTATCTGCCTAGCCAGTGCTTGTTTGAGAAGGACGGTAAGCAGGTGATCTACATAAAACGTGGAAAGACTTTCGAAGCCACACCGGCCAAAATCAAATTCCGTACCGAAAACCGTATTGCGTTAGAAAACCTTGAGGAAGGAACGGAGGTGGCGCTGGTAAATCCGGAAGAGATGCTCAAAAAGCAAGAAAAGGCGCAAGTCTCTTCGCCTATGGGAGTTGCGCGATGAAGGACACTCGCTTCCATCGCGTTCTTTCGCCGGGCGACTGGAGCCAATATTTCGCGGATCTTACCTTCGGTCTGGAAAACCTGATGATGCACAAACTCCGCTCATTCCTCACCATGCTGGGGATGATCTTCGGAGTAGCGGCCGTAATCGCTATGCTGTCCATCGGCGCAGGGGCCAGGCAGCAGGTGATGGCGCTTATTGAGCAGATGGGAGTACGCAACGTCATCGTTGAAGCGCACGAAGTCACGGCGTGGGAAGACTGGCAGAAGGTGCGCCAGCTTTCTCTTGGCCTAAGCTTGCGTGACTTTCGCGTGGTTTTATCCAATGTCTCCGGTGTGGTTCAGGGAACGCCGCGCAAGCGGTTCACGCCCAGTAGAATGTCTCCTAAACCCCAGCACGACACGCCGGTGGTTTACGGCGTGGCTGCCAACTATCAGCAGATCGCGAATTTGCGTGTGGTGCAGGGACGATTCTTCGATGATGGAGAGAATGATCGAGCCCTGCCAGTAGCGGTGCTTGGGCAGGGCGCCAAGGCCAGCCTCTTTGGCCAGGCAGAAGTCATCGGTCAATACATCAAGGTGAACGAGCAATGGCTCCATGTGATCGGTGTTGTCGGGCCGCAACTCAGCGCTCAGACCGCGGTTGAATCGCTATCCTCGCAGGACATGAACAACCTCATCTATGTCCCGCTTTATACCGCCATGCTGCGCCTCGAAGACAGCCGCAGCAACATGAAGGACGAGATTGACGGCATGTACCTGCAACTGGCTTCAGCACCGGACACGGTGCCTACAGCTGAGGTGGTTCGCTCGCTGTTGAACATCTCGCATCGCAACGCCGGTGATTTCAGCGTGATCGCGCCCGCAGAGCTGCTGGCCCAGCAACAGCGCACCCAGCACATCTTTGACCTGGTGATGGTCGCCATCGCTTCGATTTCTCTGTTGGTGGGCGGAATCGGGATCATGAACATCATGCTGGCCAGTATCCTGGAGCGCACCCGCGAAATCGGCGTGCGGCGCGCGCTGGGCGCCCGCCAGAAAGACGTCATCCGCCAGTTTCTGGTGGAAGCCGTGCTGATCTCGCTCATGGGTGGGCTAATAGGGATTGCTTTTGGGTTCGGTATGTCCGGGCTTATCGCCTGGCTGGCGGGCTGGTCCACGGTTACAACGGTTAGCTCCATCTTGCTGGCTTTTGCCTTCTCGGTCTCAGTTGGTTTGTTGTTCGGTATTTATCCAGCCCGCAAGGCGGCCCGGCTCGACCCTGTGGAAGCCATACGATACGAGTGAAACGCTACGACCAGGAAGGACGCCGACGCACCGAAGGCAAGGCCCCAAACTACTCGAGCGAAGACCAAGGACTATTTCAGCAATGCAAAGAAAAAATTACACTGCACTCTTGTTGTTTCTGTTTGCTCTGGGATCAGCCTGCGCGCAGGTGTATCCGGGCGCCATCTTTCGTTCGCAAACGGCGCCGACCGGAGTCCCAGGGCCATCGCGCCTGGATGAATTTGTTTCGGCTGGCAAGCTGCGTCTGAGCCTGGAAGACGCGATCGTGCTGGCCCTGGTTAACAACGGCGATATCAACGTAAATCGCGCGCAGTACGATCTTTCGCGATTCGCCGTTCAGCGGGCCCAGCAACCGTTCGACCCGGTAGTCGTCGCGGGCTATGCTCCAACGCGTTCTATATCACCCACCGCAACGGCTCTGAGCGGCGCATCCACCCTTAGCGCGCTCAGCCAGGTTTACAACAACAGTTATTCGCAGGAATTTCAGACCGGCACCATCTTTGGCGTAGGCTTTGTCACGACGCGCGCGACTACCAACAGCAGCTTCGCCACGGTCAATCCTTCTTTTGCATCCGGGTTGACCTTCTCACTCTCGCAGCCTCTCTGGCGCAAGCGCGGATTGTTCCCCAACCGGGCCCCGATTATCATCGCGCAACGCGGCGTGCGCCTGGCCGAAGCTACGTTTGAGGGCCAAGTGAGCGACACCCTAGCTCGTGTGATCGGCCAATACTGGGACGTTGTCCAGGGGCGCGAAACACTTGAGGTGTTGAAAAAATCTCTTGAGTTGGCACAAGCCAGCTACGACCGGGATAAACGCGCCTTGGAGCTCGGAGCGCTGCCCCCGCTCGACATCTATCGCTCTGAATCCCAAGTCGCGCAACGCAAGATCGCGCTCATCCAGGCCGAATACGCCCTCAAGCAAGTTGAAACGGTTCTACGGCAAACACTGGGAGCCGACCTCGACGCGCGCATTGGCGCACTGGACCTCGATCTGACGGAGAAGGCGGAAGCCACCGGAGATCTTTCCGCAGTTGACCTGGAGAGCGGGCTCACGCAGGCTCGCCAAAACCGCACGGAGATTCAAGCGCAACGCCAGCAGCTGGCTATCGATGACGTCAGCGTTAAGCTCGCCAACAACAATTTGAAGCCCGATCTGAGCCTCAGCGCCAGCTACACCAGCAATGGACTTGGCGGTATCGTATTCGGCACGGACGCTAGCGGCGCTCCGTTGCTGATCTCCAGCGGAGGCTTCACCGATTCCCTCAGCCAATTGGGCGGCTTCAACTTCCCCACATATGGGATGACCTTGCAATTGCGCCTTCCCATCCGCAATAGCTCGGCAGCCGCTGATTTGGGTACTGCCCTGGTCTCTAAGCGGCGCGACCTCTATCAGATGCGTAACCTGGAACAATCAATCAGCACGGAAGTAAAGAATGCCGTTCATGACCTAGAGCAGGCGGAGATGGTGATAACCGCCGCCAAGAACTCGCGTGATCTCTCAGCCAAGAATCTGTCGGCGGAAGAGCGGAAATACCAGCTGGGCGCGGAAACGATCTTCTTTGTGCTCGATGCCCAAAACCAGCTCTCCCAGGCGGAGCTGAGCGTGGTCCAAGCGCAGATAGCCTACCAGCGCGCGCTGAGGTCACTGGATCACGCTACCGGAACTCTGTTGGACAAACACCATATCAAACTCTCTTCCTTACCGTAATTCTCCCAAATCGGGCGCGCGCTTACGCTCTTCCATGATCAAAGCCAAAAGAGTTGTTGGTAGCACTACTTGTTATTAAAGTAATGTTAACGTCTTGTTAAAATTCGGTTAAAGTTCACAGAGTGCCCTTCTGGTGGCGATGCCAGCGGCAGGGCTTGGATTATGAGAGAGTTTGTTACACGCGTCATCAAACGCCTCAGGAAGCGAAGGGGAAGGCAAGCAGTCACGCAGTACCTTCTCCTGGCTGCGATCACGACCTCCTCTGTTCTAACTGCTGCCGCACAACTGAACAACGTTGCGGCGATGCGGGAGCGAGAACCACTTGTACACCGGCAACAGCAGGCCGTCGTGTCTACGAACGAGTTGCAGGCGCCACATGAAGCCCAGACCGCGGCACACCAGGCACGCGAAGCACTGGAGCGCCGGCGTTACGCCGAAGCCAGAAAGCACATAGCCCATGCGCTGGAGATTTACCCGAATTATGCGCTGGCCCTGGAGTTCCGGGGAATCCTGAACTTGCGCGAGGAGCATCTCGAAGAAGCCTGCTCAGATTTCCAGCAAGCCATTGAGTACGACCCAAATCTCGGGGCAGCTTATCTGTCATTAGGCGCAGTTTACAATCGTCTCGGCCATTTCCAGGAGGCGGTGGTTCCGCTCAGTCGCGCAGCCGCGATCCTGCCCGGTGCCTGGACGGTGCAATATGAAATGGCCCTGGCCTATTTGGGCTCAGGAAAATATGAGGCTGCGCTGGGCGCGATTTCCCAAGCTGCCGAAAAGAATCCGGCCGAGCCGGACAATCGTTCATCGGTGTTTTACACAAAAGCGCGCGTGCTGCTGGAACTGAACGATGATCCGGCAGCCAAGGCCGCCTTCGAGCAATCCATCCGGCAAGACCCCACAGGGCACTTCGCACAGCTGTCACAGGAACGGCTCGAACGCCTCAATGCCCGATTCAGCGAGAAATAACTGCCTGCACTGGAGGAACCTCTGTTGCATTCCGTACAGGCCTTCAAAACCGCCGAGAGTAGATCCTTCGGCTTCGCTCAGGATGGCTCTAGTGAGTTCGACCCTCACACGCTTCCGCCAATCCTCGGGTTCCTTCGCTACGCTCAGGATTTCGGCAGCAAGCTCCCGCTCGGCTCGCCTCGCTCACGCCTGCTAGCGCCTCAACTTCAAAACCGCCGAGAGTAGATCCTTCGGCTTCGCTCAGGATGGCTCTAGTGAGTTCGACTCTCACACGCTTCCGCCAATCCTCGGGTTCCTTCGCTACGCTCAGGATTTCGGCAGCAAGCTCCCGCTCGGCTCGCCTCGCTCACGCCTGCTAAGCGCCTCAACTTCAAAACCGCCGAGAGTAGATCCTTCGGCTTCGCTCAGGATGGCTCTAGTGAGTTCGACTCTCACACGCTTCTCCTCGGGTTCCTTCGCTACGCTCAGGATTTCGGCAGCAAGCTCCCGCTCGGCTCGCCTCGCTCACGCCTGCTAAGCGCCTCAACTTCAAAACTGCCGAGAGTAGATCCTTCGGCTTCGCTCAGGATGGCTCTAGTGAGTTCGACTCTCACACGCTTCCGCCAATCCTCGGGTTCCTTCGCTACGCTCAGGATTTCGGCTCGCGGCTCCGACGCCGCGAAGACGCCTTAACTTCTAGCCCTGAAGCGCCTGATCAATCTTCTCGGCATCGAGTCCGACGATGAGGTTTTCTGAGGCCCCTTCCCTCTTCCCGTTGGCTGGCCGTCGCGGGCGGGTACACCGAATACAACGCGAGTGATGATTGGTTACATCAGTTCTCGTTAGCGGAACTCGCATCTATGGGCGAACAACAAGATCGACCGATGCATCCAGCACGCAAGGCAATTGTGCAAGCGGCATCATTGGTCGAAGACATCGTGTATGTCGGGCTCGGCGCCCTCTTGGCGATTTCCGCCCTATCCTTACTGTGGTCAGGGCTCACATCGGCAGTCGCGGCTTTAGTAGCGAGGTCTGTTACCGCCGAGATACCCAGTTTACTCGACCAGATTCTCCTTATCCTTCTCGTTATCGAGTTGCTCTATACGGTTCAGGTGTCTTTTCGCGAACACGGTCTGCTCGCCGAGCCTTTTCTCGTCGTTGCCCTGATCGCTGTCATACGGAGGATACTTGTGGTCACAGCAGAGTTGCCCAAACTCCCTCAAGCCGGCGAAGACGTTTTCCGCCACGCGATCGTGGAGCTCGGCATCCTGACAGTAATGGTGGTCGCGCTTGTCGGTTCTTTTGTCGTGCTGCGGAAGAGCGACAAGCAGGTTTGACGGCCATTGGGCGTGCAAAACCTCAGAGTCAGTTCGACGTGACGCTTTCTCGGCAAATCGCCGAAGGTCACCTAGTACAAGAGCGGAGGCCTCTGTGCCTTCAGATCGTTTTCTCGCTTCTTAGCTGAAGTGTAGTCAGCATGGTTTTCAGTCCAGACGAGGCGCCACGGACCATGTATTGAATGGAAGCACTACCGAAATTCGCAGTCTTGCTTTTGCCCCGAGCAATCCGTTCACGCGGCTGCCTTGGATGGACCTCGTGCCGAATCCCGCGAGCGTTCTGGTGGTCAGGCTGCACGCGGCTGGTCGACTTGAGGCAGTTTGCTCATTTGGTTAGCAGGCACCAAGACTTGCATTTTGCGCAACAGGTTGCGGATGATCCGATAACTCGGGCCCGAAACAACCATGATCGTGGTACGTCCAACTCAATCGGTTCAAGGCCGATTGATTGGACGGGAAGCTAGGCCAAGCTCCAAGCAGAAAAACCGTCGGCGCGCATACGGCGTGAGTTGTGCCAAAACGATCTCTGTCGACACCGCACGCTACCCTGTCCGGGAGTAAAATGTTTCTCAACGCTCCTTACGGGAGGCCGAGATGCCCACATACGAATACATGTGCCTCACATGCCACAAGACATTTTCTCAGACCCTGACCTTAGCTGAAGCTGGTAAGCAAAAGGTTGTCTGCCCTCATTGCCACGGGGCCAAAGTCGAGCAGCGTCCTTCCGCTTTTTACGTCGTCACATCGAGAAAGAGCGCTTAGAAGAATTCTTGCTGCTGCCCACGGTTGTGATCCGCGCTTCATCGAGCGTGGACCCGCTTCTACTCTTCCCTGTGGAAACCTAAGACCAGCGGCAGTCATGGCTGGGCCCCTGGCGCCGAAGTCGGGGGCTCAATCTCCGCCGTCTGCTGCACGTGATCTATCGGTGCGCGCGGCGGTGGGAGCTGACCGATCCCGTCGGGCAAAGCGGCCGCGTATCTCGCGTTCTTAAGAGAGGGTGGCCTTAAGGATTATGCGGAGACGCCGGGGAACCTCGGCATCTACGCTTTTCAGAGGGAGTTGGGTCCGCACACAGAATTTCTGTTGCTTACGCTTTGGGAATCGGTTGCGGCTATTAAACGATTCGCTGGTGAGGAATACGAGAAGGCTCGTTATAAGCCTGAAGACAAAAACTTCCTCATCGAACTGGAGCCGTTAGTTGCCCACTATGAGGTGACACACGCGGCAGCAAGCATGGCGTTGAGATTCGAAGGCCGCGAAAAGAAATAACTCAAGGTTGGTTGCGGGGGGTGGATCCCGCAATGCGGGACCACCGATCCCGCTCGGGATTATGGCGCAACTGCGGAAAGAGAGACGGATCAAATTCCGATCTTCGCAAAGAGCCCTTTGCCGCCCTTCTGCTGCCTCGCATTCCCGAGACGCAGGTTGTTTGACCGGCCGCAAACCGCACTGTTATGATGATTTTGCGGGGTGGAGCAGCCTGGTAGCTCGTTGGGCTCATAACCCAAAGGTCGGTGGTTCAAATCCACCCCCCGCAACCAACCTTTCTCTTGCGCGCGAAGGCTGTTGGGCCCATAATCCCGCCGAGCGGGATCAGTGGTTCAAATGCTGCCCGCGGAACTGGAACCTTTTTCTTGCGCGCGAATGTCTCGAGTCTCTGACAAATCCTATTCTGTTTACATCCTTTGGAGCGACTCAGCTCATCGTTTCTACATTGGCATTAGCGAAGATCCTCAAAGCAGACTGGGGCAGCACAACGCGGGAACCCAGCATAGCTGGACTGCTCGGCATCGGCCGTGGCGCCTCATCTGGACGGAAAAACATACTGACTACCCTTCAGCCAAGAAGCGAGAGAACGAGCTGAAGGCACAGAAGGGCGGCAAAGAACTTTTTGCGAAGACCGGAATTGATCCGGCTCTCTTTCCGCAGTTGGGCTCATAACCCCCCGCAACCAAACCTTTCTCTTGCGCGCGAAGGCTGTTGGGCCGGCGTTTGTACGGGATGCGCTTCTGCCGGTGAATGCGGGTTCAAGCTCTGCGCGTGCTAAGTGATCGTCAATAACTTGGATGTTTTCCCGCAATCAGACCCTTCTGTTCGTCGTGGAGAAAAGAGTGGCCTTAGAGTGGCAGGCGCAACTTTTCCAAGAATGCGATGTAGCGCGGATCACCACGCAGATTCTTTAGCAGCGGGTCCCATTTGGTGCTTGCGACTCCGCCGTCGTGCTGCACATAAGCTCGCTCCAGCCACTCAAATGCTTTGTCGGGCTCCTTTCGGAAGGCATAAACGTCGGCGATTTGGAAGGCGGCACTCGTCTGATATTTGGCAATTAACTCGCTCAAAGCGCTGTCGGACTCTTTCTTCCGACCAAGCGCGTAGTACGCAACGGCCTGTCCTTGTAAGCGCAAGGCGGCCATCGGTTCTCGCTCGATTTCGACTAGAGCATCCTGAACCCGTCCCTGCACCAGATACACCAAGCCTAACCATTCATGGTCACCGGGAAGACCAGGATTGAGTTCTAATGCCTTCTTGAAGCTTGCTTCTGCTTCCTCTTGGCGGCCCATAGCCCAGCAGAGCTGCGCCAGCGATTCGCGACTTGCTGCGTTGAGCGGATCCAACGCAATGGACCGGCGAACCAATTCCAGAGCTTCCTCAAAGTGGCCGAGGGAACCTGCCAGGGCGGAGGCGCCAAATAGTACCGCGGGATTTCCGGGGTCGAGGGCGAGAGCGCGCTGCAAGGAAGCATTCGCTCCCATCCAGTCCCAGTCGACAAGCCTCTTCATCTGCCCGATTCGCGCGTGGGCCTCTGGCAGACTCGGATCCAGGGCCAGAGCCTGCTCCGCTGCTTCCCGCGCCTGCCGCTGGCCCTCCTCATGCGGAATAAAGCCTCTGTCGGCTTGGCGGAAGCGGGCGCGAGACAAACCTACCCAGGCCGGCGCGTAGCTGGAGTCAAGTTTGATCGCCTGCTCGTAATAGCTTGCGGCCCTGTTCAGATCTCCGTCGTTGTCCCGCTCGAGGAAAAAACGTCCTTCCATGTAAGCGTCGAAGGCTTCCGCGTTGACAGGACGCAGCCGCGTCAAATCAGCTTGCTGTTGCGGAGTCAAACGGATTTGGATCTCCCGCGCCACGGCTTTGGCTACATCATCTTCCAGACTGAGAATGTCTCGCGGGCGATAATCAAAATCCTGAGCCCACAGATGGCTCTGGTCCTTCACCTGAAGCAGTTGGACAGTGATGCGCAGGCGGTCCCCGTTTCCTCGAAGGCTGTTTTCCAGCACATACTGAACAGAAAGGTCACGTCCGATTTGGTCCAAGCGTTGATCACTGTGTTTGTATCCCATCACGGAGGTTCGCGCGATGACTCCCAGCTGTTCTGGGTGCAGCCGAGATAACTGTGCAATCATCTCTTCCGTCAGACCGTCAGCGAGATACTCCTCTTTGGGATCGCCGGTGAGATTCTGGAAGGGCAGCACGGCCAGCATGATCTTTTCCGATCTTGGCGGCGCAGCCCGAAAACGCCAAGAAATATAGCCGGCGATAAGCAAAACGACTGCAACCGCGCCGAAGACCGCAGCGATCCGCCAGCGACTCCAGGGTCTGGGAATTACCGCACTAACCTTTGATGACTCGAGGACGGGTAGAGCCTGTGTTCGCGACCTCTCGTTGCCAGCTTTTACGTCGACGGCTATTCCGGCTGTGAAAACTCCGGAGGTTCGAACTTGAGCCGCATTCCGTTTCGGGATGTCCGCAGCTTCGGCAAATACAACATCGGCTGTGAACTGGTACCCCTTTCGTGTAATCGTAACGATCAACCGGCTGTCTTCGGAAGTGTCTGCCAGCGCCTTACGCAAGTGCGAAATGTACTGCTTCAGGTTCCCCTCTTCTACGAACGTGTCTCCCCACACCGCTTGGAGCAATTCTTCCTTTGTAATCAGCCGGTTGGGGTTTTGAGCCAGGAAAAGCAGGACGTCGAAGGCTTTCGGGGTGAGGGGGATGGGTGTCTCGTTGCAAGAAAGTGTGCGTTTCTGGGGATCAATCTCAAAAGGTCCAAAGCGGTACAAGTAACCCATGGCAACGCCGATTCGGTCTTTCATTGAGATACTTCCCAGTTTTTCACCTTTTTTTACCGATTTCTTGACGACTTTCGAAAAGCCTTTCGTGCAGAATGCGACCAATCGTCAGGGTGAGATTGACAGGCACTTTGCAGGCTGATGAGGGCAAGTATAAATGAAGAGCACATCCAAAGCAGTCGAACAAGACCTCGCGCAATTCGCAATTGAGGCCCACGGTGGCCTTGAACGCTGGAAACGCTTCACGACACTTTCCGTCCACGGGATCAATGGCGGTGTGCTCTGGGGGGCCAAGGGCAAAGCCGGAGTCCTCGACGACGTGACGATCACAGTCGACCTTCAGACGGAGAAAGTTTCGCACTGGCCCTTCGGCTCTCCGGATCGAAGGTCTCGCTTCGAACCTCAACGGGTCGCCCTCGAAAACGCCAAAGGTGAGGTAGTGGAAGAACTGCTTCAACCCCGATCATCGTTCAAGGGACACACTCTCGAAACTCCCTGGAGTGACTTGCAACTCGCATACTTCGCCGGGTGCGCCATGTGGACGTATCTGAATACTCCGTTTCTCCTGGTCAGACCCGGCGTTGAATCCGAAGAACTCGAGCCGTGGCGAGACTCTGGTGAAACGTGGCGTCGCCTGAAGGTCCGCTTTCCCACGGAAATCGCGACCCACAGCGCAGAGCAGACACTGTACTTCGATCGGCAAGGATTGTTGAAGAGGCACGACTACGACGTCGAGATCAGCGGCGGCACAGCGGCCGCACACTATGTCTCCGATCTCAAGGAGTTCTCCGGCATCGTCTTTCCGACCACGAGGAGGATATTCCCTCGCCAACCGGACGGCCATTCTCTGCCCGAACCGTTGGTCGTCTCCATCGACCTGGATCAGTTCGTCCTTAGCTAAAAGATCGAACGGTCTGACATAGTTCCTTGTGTGAGAGTCCGACAGGAGAGTAATCGTGAGTTCGCTAATCGCGAGTTCGACAGCAACAGCAAGCAACACCACCGCAGCAACGCAATACGTCACGGTAGGAGATAACACATATGCCTATCGCCAGTTTGGCTCGGGCCTCGGAGTCCCGCTGCTGTTCCTGCAGCATTTCACCGGCACACTCGACAACTGGGACCCTGCCGTCACCGACCCTCTGGCGTTAGGCCGGTCAGTCATCCTCTTCCAGAACGCGGGCATTGGGCGCTCCAACGGAAGGGTGCCCACGATTGTCGCTGGCATGGCGGATCATGCCATGAAGTTCCTTGACGCGCTCGGCTTGACTCGGGTGGATGTACTCGGGTTCTCACTGGGCGGCATGGTTGCCCAGGTAATGGCTCTGAAACGGCCGGCGCTCTTGCGGAGGATCATTCTGAGTGGTACGGGGCCTGAGGGTGGCGTTGGCGTCGCCATGGACAGGCCGGAGCTTCTGAAAATCTTCGTGGATCAGCAGATGCCCGCGAGTGAAAAGCTGGTCAAGCTGTTTTTCGAAACCACGGAGACGAGTCAATCGGCAGGACGCCAGTTTGTAGAACGCCTTGCACGGCGGACAGAAGATAAGGACACTCCAACCACCGCAGAGGCAGCCGGAGCCCAACTCGCGGCGATGTCTGCTTGGGAGAAGTCCGGCGGCGAGCCCTACGCTGACCTGAAGAAGATCACGCAGCCAGTGCTGGTTACAAACGGGAATCAGGACATCATGATTCCCACAGTGAACTCATTCACGCTCAGCGAGCATCTGCCCAACGCGCAGCTCATCATCTATCCAGATTCTGGTCACGGATCGTTATTTCAGCACGCCGGCGCATTCACCAGTCATGTATCCGAGTTCCTCGATCGAAAGTGACATGGTTGTCGTCGGGTGGGATTAACCCAAATGAAAGGATCCAATGCAAGGCACAAGTAGAAAACTGATCGTCGTAATCGGCGCAACGGGACAACAGGGAGGCGCAGTGCTACGTGCCTTACAAGCGAGCAGCCAATTCAAACTGCGCGCTCTGACTCGCGATCCAGACAAGCATCGCAACCTTGCTGAGGAAGTCGTCACCGCGGATTTAAACCGGCCCGAAACGCTCGAAGTCGCATTCAAAGCGGCGCATGGCGTTTTTCTAGTCACCAATTTTTGGGAAGAAGGCGCGAACGAACTTAAACAGGCAACTGCGGCTGTGCGCGCGGCCAAGGAAGCCGATGTCAAACACTTTATCTGGTCCACGCTACCAAATGTAGAAGCGATCAGCCGCGGCAAGTTCCACCTTCCCCACTTTACCGGCAAGGCCAAGATTGATCAGATCGTCACGGAAGCGGGGTTTGCGAATCATACGTTCGTCATCGCTCCTTTCTACTACCAGAACCTTGTGGCCCTCTGGCTCCGCAAAAGCAGGCTGATGGATCCGTGGGCTGGGCTCTCCCTCTTGATCCGAACGTGCGTTGCGTCCACATTGGCGACATCACCGAGTTAGGCAACATTGTGGCCGGAGCATTTGCACACCCGGATGAGGTAGGAAATGGCGAGTATCTGCCGCTCGTCGGAGATTTCATGAGCTTCAACGAAATCGTTGACACGCTGAATCGGCAGGGCCACCAATTCTCATTCAAACAAGTGCCCACGGAAGTCTTTGCGACCTCCTTTCCTGGGGCCGCCGAGGCGGCAGAGACGTTCAGGTACTTCGAAGCTTATACCTACCTCGGGTCGGATTCGTACGATCGAATTGCGCTTGCAAACCAAATAGCCGGCCAGCAACCGACCAGGTTTTCGGACTGGGCGCGAATGAATTTTCCGGCTCTGGCAGCGTAAATGCCATCTGCGTTGAAGTGTAGTCAACGGCGAACAAAACTGAAGATGAGGAGCAGGAGAGCGGTCACGTGAAAGATACATATAGCGCAGCAGAGGTATACGAACCGGGCAAGCTTCGATTAATGGAGCGGAAAGTTTCCGAACCCGGAGCGGGTCAAGGTCGGATCCGGGTGGAAGCATGCGGAATCTGTCACACCGATGCGGCCACGGTCATGGGAGTCTACCCCGGCCTAACCCTGCCGCGCGTTCCTGGACATGAAGTGGTTGGTCGCATTGAAGCCCTGGGCAGCGGAGTGTCCAAATGGAAAGTCGGTCAAAGGGTTGGTATCGGTCTCATCGCCGGAGAGGACGGAACTTGTGAACCGTGCCGTCGCGGAGACATCGTAAATTGCCAGAACCCCGTAACGTCTGGAGTAACCGTGGACGGCGGATATGCGGAAGTGATGATCGCGGAGGCCCGTGGCATCTCGTCTGTTCCGGATGAACTCACGTCCGCAGAAGCTGCTCCTTTGCTCTGCGCGGGCATCACGACCTACAACGCTCTGCGCAATGCCGGTTTGCGCGCCGGAGATCTCGTCGCTGTACAGGGCATTGGTGGCCTCGGGCATCTTGGCGTCCAGTTCGCGCGGCACATGGGATTCCGTACCGTGGCAATCGGGCGTGGGCGCAACAAGGAAAAGCTGGCGAAAGACTTGGGCGCGCACGTCTACATCGACGCTGCCGCCGAGGATGCCGCAGCTGTGCTGCAGCGTATGGGCGGGGCGAGAGCGATTCTTGCGACGGGAACCAGTGGCAACGCCATGGGGTCACTCGTGTCCGGTCTCGCCGCCCGCGGCAAACTGATCGTTGTCGGTGTGCCGCAGGATCAGATCCAATTGAATGCATTCTCGCTTGTGTTTGGAGGGCGCTCGATCCATGGCAGCCTGACGGGCGCGCCCATTGATGGGGAGGACACTCTTGTCTTCAGCGTCCTGGAGAATATTCGCCCGATGATCGAGACACTTCCCCTCGAACGGGCTGCTGACGCTTACGCTCGCATGATCCAAGGCAAAGCGCGGTTCCGCGTGGTGCTGGTTACGAAGAGCGGAGTCGCTTAGAGTACACGGAATGCGGCATGAGAGGAGAAGGCGCAGCGTCGAACAACAGCAATCCAATCATAAGGAAGAAGGAGATGAGTATGTCATCGAAACCAGAGGGAAAGGGAAACGCAGAGCCGCACACGATCTCAGCCCAGGCGGCGGAGACGGGAGAGGCTTCTGTGGAGAACGCCGAGCGTGACGAGGACATCAGACGTCGCGCATACGAAATCTATCTCGAACGCGGCGAACAGCCAGGCCGTGAGTTGGACGATTGGCTCCAAGCCGAACGCGAACTCTAAGGTGTAAAGCCCACAGGGGGGCAATCTGGGAAGGCATATCAAGAGCGTGCGCGTTTCCGCTGCTGATTCGCACCGACCGAGGCCGGTTGCTTTCGAGAGCCGCTCACGGTGTGTTCAGGTCGCGCCACACCCACCGCAAAGGCGCCAGCGTCATTGGCGATTTCCGCGAGTTCGCCTAAAGGGCGAGGAAGGTCAACGATAAAACTTAGGCAGCTCTGGCCAGGGTTGGATAGCGCGCTGACCAACTGTTGGTCGCTCTTCACCACAACCACATCGCGGCCACTGACGACCAACCGTGTCTCCGCCAGTGGCTTCTCGATGCCTTCGTTTTCACGAACGAATGCCCTCGCCTGTCAGACCGGCGATCCGGTTGCCCGTCACTTGCGTCCCATACACGGCCGGCGTCTTGAACGAAGGAGATCCAATCACGATGCCATCGTTCTGCATTGCCGGCAACGCGCAATGAACCTCAAAAGTTTCGGCTTGCTAACGGTACTGACCTGCCTGGGCTTTTTGCTCCCAGCGGCATCGCAGGTCTCAATAGTGGGCTGCAAACAAGGTCACTTTTACCTGTTACCGAGTCATCCCGGTGGACGCGTCCTGCGTGGCTTCGAGGGCACAATTTCTAATCGGTGACGAGAAGTGGTGACATTCCTCCGAAACTCCAGAAGTCTTCGAAGACTTCTTAGCGCGCCCGACCGACAATTAGAGTGAGATCGTCACCCTGCTCGCCCGGGCTGAATTGCCTCACGCCGGCAAGCACCTTGTCCAGCAGCTGGGCGGGAGCCAGGTTTCGGCTCGCTTGCAGGAGCTGCAACAAGCGTTCCTCTCCGAATTCTTCTGCGGCAGCGTTGGCCGCTTCCGTAATGCCGTCAGTGTAGATAGCCAGAACGTCGCCGGGAGCAAGCTGCACCTCGGCGATGGAACACTCCCAATTCTCAAACGCGCCCAGGACAGTGGCGGTGGCCGTCAGTCGTTCAGCGGCCGCTTCCCGGTGCAGCAGCAAAGGAGGGTTATGACCGCAGTTCGCGTAACGCAGCTTGCGCGTGGCATCGTCATACAGCCCAAAGAACATGGTGGCGTAATGGTTGCTCTCGGTGTTCTTGTAGAACAAGCGATTTACCGCAGACAAGAGTCGCGCCAGGTCTTGTTGGGCAAGAGCATATTGGCCGCCTAGACTGGCCTGCAAATTCGCCATTAGCAGGGCGCCGGAAATGCCTTTTCCGGCGATGTCCGCCAAGACAAACCCAACGTGGCCCGAACCGAAGTCAACAAAGTCATAGTAGTCCCCACCTACAGCTCGTGCTTGAATACAGGTACCACAGTAGTCAAAAGTTTTGAGCCGTGGGCACTCTTGCGGCAAGAGCTTCCGTTGCACTTCGCGGGCAATTTCCATCTCCTGAGCAGCGCGACGGTCGGCCTCCATTCGTTCTGCCATCCTTTCGGCAAGCGAGATGCTTTCCAGCGTCACCCCTGCCTGGCTGGCGACGGAGCCCAACAGAAGCTTGTCTTCGTGGGAGTAAGGTTCTTCAGACAGCCGCGGCCCAAGCACCAGGAGCCCCATCAATTCCCCGGAACGGCCCAACGCGGGAACCAAACACTCGGGATGAAGCGCTGCAAGGGCTGTCACCAACGGAAACGGGCTTGTGGCCGGCGTTATCTCCCAGGGTTCGCCCCGGCTGGTAAGCTCGGCGATGCCTGATAACTCGGTGGGTAGTTTGCGCAATGATGGCGGGACCTTATCACCGGCTTCCAAAGTGTCTCCGCCGCTCTTCAAGTAGATCGCCAGCGAAACAGGGTGCAGGGCCAGGCTAAGATGCTGTTCGAGAAGTGAGGCCAGCTCTTCTTTACTGCTGATGCTCCTGACTTTCTGGGCGAGGTCCTGCAGGATCATGCGCGCGTCGTAAGCGCCCCGGAAGAATGCCCGGTCAATGCGCCCGGTGGCCTGGCGCACGCCCGGCGCCGATACCCAGGCCAGCATGATTCCAAACCCAACTCCGACAGACATGGCGACGGTTGGCGGCACTTTGAACAGTTTGGAAAACGAAATTGTGAACAGCACGTTGACGGATACTGCGAGCAGAAGAAGCAAAACGACAAAGCCTCTCTTCACCAGAACGTACCGGGCGCTTCGGCGCAGCAGGACGGGGATCTCAAGCACCCGGTGCTTAACCACGGCATAAGCGAAGGCGATCGGAAACAGAATCAGCAGGCCAACGCACGAGAAGTCCAGCCAAAACGGCGGCTGATAGCCGGCGAAGTCTGAGGCTAACTTCTCCACCGTGGCCGGCGTGATGCCGACCAGTGCTCCCCACACGATCACCCGGATTTTTCGCTTTGCGTCCGCGTTAGGCGCGCGCAATGCATTCCAGCCCAGGGAGACCAGACCCAGGAAGATTGTTCCATAGATAACGACGAGCATTCCGTTCACAGCGGCTCTTTCGCCGGCAATCCTGACCAGGGCGGCCTGCGGTTGGGGGCCACCGAGCCGCATTCCTGGAAACCAAAACGAAACACCGATGAGCAGGAGCGCCCACTTAAGCCAGGGCCAACGCAGGTCGATCGGTGATCGTGAGGGAAAGACGGCGAAAAACCAATAGAACAGTGGAGCAATCAGGCTGAGGAAGATCGCACGATATGCCAAAAGGAAAACGCGCAGGTCTCCTGGCGCAGCGGCAAACGAATTCGGAATGTTCGAAGCCGTAATAAATCCGGCAAACAACAATGCCAGCAACCAGGCGTCACGGTTCTCCACACGCATGAAGAGCACCACCAACCCAACCACCAGAAAAGCCAGCGGGTATGATCCAAGAATCTGAAAGGCTACAGCCTTTGGCCTTGTAACCGAATTGGGGGCGGCACGAAACACGGCTTGCGCCGGGAAAGGCTCGACTTGGCCTGGGCGTTGAATGGTCAGCCCGATGGTTTCGCCAGGTTTGCCTGCTACCGCCGCACGAAAAAGGACAGTGGAGCCCGCCGCGGTGAGATTTTCTCCGTTGACGGCGATGATCCGGTCTCTGGGCCGCAATCCCGCCTGTTCTGCCGCGCTACCCGCTTCGACCGCCACGATCTCTACTGAGTTCTCGGATGAAACAAGCTGCATCCTCAGCCCCAACTCCACCGGCGTCCGGAAGCGAATGTAGTACATCCAGGCAAAGCTATAGACAATAGTGGCGGTAGCGAAAACTATGGCAAGCAGTATCAGGCAAGCCCGGAGCCAGGATCTCGGTCCAAGACTTGGTACCGTTGATGATTGAGCCTCAGATACCGGCACTTTCTCAGTTGTTTTCACCATCGATGTTGAGGATATTCCTAAGAGGCATTCTAATGTAGAGCAAATCACCGGTTTCAAGTCGGGGTTTTCGCTAAGTCGGTGTCCCGTCTGCCCGCTCGGTTTTGGCGGTCAGGCCGTGTATCTACCCAGTTCCGGGCGGATGGGCGGCCACACGCGAGTGATCTGTTGAGGGTGGGGGTTTGTTAGGAAGCATCAGGGAACACCCTGCAATCAACAGTGGTGGCCTACAATCCAAATGAAGACATGAATGAGGATAAGAAGCCCCGGCAAGTAGCTGGCGGTCCGGGCGAGCCCACAACGCGAGAGGCGCCCGATGGCGATCCGGTTTCCCTGCCCACGAAGAGGACGCTGCGGCGCTACCTGTTTCTGCTGCTGTTTGTCGGAGTCGCCCTGTATTTCCTTCTGCCGCGTCTAGCGGCGATGCAGCATGGGCTTGCGGTGCTTTCGCGCCTGAGGATTCCTTTCGTCATACTCGCCGTGGCCGCCCAGGCGCTCAGCTACCTGAGCAACGGATACCTGATCCGGTCCGTAGTGAAGGTTCAGTCCAAGCCTGTTTCAGTCTTTGACGGAGCCCTGGTGACGCTGGCTGCCAACAGCGTGGGCACACTGGGGGGCGGGGCCTTGGGAACGGCAGGGATGACGTATCTCTCGCTGCGACGGCGAGGCGTGAATCGCGGCGCCGCCGGCCTTGGCGGATGGATCCCGATTTTCCTGAACCTTGCCGTGCTGACATTGGTCTCGCTCGCCGGGCTTTTCGTGCTCATTTATCTCAGAAAGTCATCCACGGTACTGGCCGCGGGTCTGGCGATGGTGATCTTCGTCTTGCTCCTGGGTTTCGGCACGCTGCTGTGGTCCCTGACTCACCGGGAAAAACTCCACGGTCTGGCTACAGGAATTGCGAAGTTCATCGCCAAGATCCGCCGCAAGTCGGTTGATCATTCCAAGATCGAAATCGCCGTCGTGCACCTGCTGGAAGGCTGGGATGCGCTGATCCGCGGCGGCTGGCGCACTCCCGTGTTGGGCGCGGTTCTCAACACCGGTTTTGACATGCTCACGCTCGGCTTTCTCTTCTGGGCCGCCGGCTACCGAGCCGATGCCTCCATACTTCTGGCGGGTTATGGGCTTCCGCAGTTGCTGGGCAAGTCTACGGTGATTCTCGGCGGCGCCGGCGTCGTGGAAGCCGGCATGGTGGCTCTGTACGTCATCCTGGGTGTGCCCAGGGCAATCGCAATCGTGGCGGTCCTTGGATACCGCCTGCTCTCGTTTTGGCTGCCGACATTGATCGGCATTCCCCTGGTTCCGTTTCTTGGGACCACGGAGCAGCAGCGGAATCACACCGATGCCCAGTGATGGACAAATCGCACGTAGGTGTAGCCCAAAACTCCAGATACAAGAGACGCAAAGAGGATAGCCACTCTGGCTGTCGATTCGAGATTTTACGTGGCGAAGCCCAAGCCGAGGCGGATCACGTGAAGACAGGACGATAAAGCCCAGAGCACTATACGTCGGTGAAGCCGATGGTCCTCAGATTGACATCGTCCAACAGCATGTTTGGGATGTCAGTGCTGTGTGTTTTGTCCAAGTCGCTCTTCACGGTAGCAATCGTCGCCACATCGCATCCGACCAGGTAAAGGGCATGGCTGAGCGTACGCCACAAATGGGTTTTTGTCTGTGGCATTGGGCCTTCAGGGCCTTTGGTCTCGTGTCTCATCACCCGGTAGGTCGCCTCAGCTCCAGGTTGACGGGGGTCAAAAGCAACAATGTGCAAGGTGTAAGGGCTCTTCAAGGCGTAAAAGATCTTCCTGGCTCTAGTCAATATAGCGCTCCTTTCCCGCAGCTATCAAACCCAACTCTGCTCCTTCTTATTGGTGCTTTACTCCGGGGGAAAACGCCTCAGCATACCCGTCTGTGGGTCGAACCGGGAGTACCAGAAGTAAAACGCCGATTGCTCGTTCGGAAACGTCCTCTGGAAATTGGATTCCGCTTTAGAGGTTATACGCCAAGAGTGGACGCTTTCATCGAAGGAGACGGTGCCAGTTGTCTCCCCTGCTTTGTTGGTCAAATTCGTTGTCTTCATCGACATTCAAACCTCCTCCCAAAAACCCAACATGATTCGGTGAGGCAGGAGGCGATATGACCCGCCTCCCATTTCTCTCACTAGCTACCTGGTTTTAAGCCACCTTGCCGTGCACCTTGGCTTCGAGGGTCTTCTCGTTGCCAACATCAATCTTGATCTGCTTGGGCTTGGCTTCGGCCTTCTTGGCCAGGCTAATCTTCAGCAGGCCTTTGTCATAATGGGCGTTCACTTGCCCCGTATCCACGGAGCTGGGAAGTGTGAACGAGCGGGTGAAGCTTCCATACTGCCGCTCGATGCGGCGGAAGTTCTCCTCTTTCTCTTCCTTCTCGATCTTGCGCTCGCCATGGACGGTGAGGGTGTTGCCCTCGATGCGGACATCAATGTCTTTTTCGTCAATGCCCGGGACTTCAAGCTTCAGAGTAATGGTGTGCTCGTCTTCGTAGATGTCCACCGGCGGAGCGAAGCTGGTAGTTGTCAACGCCTCTTCCGGGCCGCTATATGACTCACGGAAAAAACGGTTCATGCGGTTCATGCGGTCTTCAATGGGGGAAAACTCACGGAAAGGTTCCCAGCGGGTCAATAGTGTCATAACGCAGTTCCTCCTTGGAGTGATCTAAGAGGAAAAACTTCAGATGAGCTGACTTAGTTCAGAGGACCTGAAAAGTGAGGAAGAATACTCGCTCAACTTTCAGAGTACGCTGATTCGACGCCCATGTCAAAGGCGGCCTGATGGCAGACTCGGCTGCGCCCCCGTCAAACCGATAGCGGGGGAAGCGGTAGTTGAGGCCTGCTGGATCAATTGATTTCGACTCGTCAACTTCAGAAAATGCATCAGCCAGGCGATGCAACTCTGGACCTTGGCTTCTGTGACGCTCAGCTTCGTTGCGATATCAGCATCACTCAAGCCCTGCCCTGACAAACGATAAATGGGCATTAGGATTCCAACTTGTTCCCAGAAAACACGCATAGATTCACTTCCTCACTACATTGTCGGCTTTGGGCGGCAGCGAAACGAGATTCCCGCCGAAAGATCTGGATATTTTTTCAGAGCGCTGGACTGGCGCAACACCGCATGCATCTGAAGGTTCTGTCTTCAATAACAGCCCCAGTCCTTCGAAGACCTAAACTTCTTTTCCGCGCGAGGTCCGTGGTATTGAGGCAGGGAGTCACCTTTGGGGTCGTTCCCTTCTGGGCGCTGGGCCCGCGCATGACCGCGGTCAAGCCTGAAACTCCTGCTGATCCAGACCAGCAGCGTGAACACCAGCAGCATGAGCAGCAAGAAGCAATTTAGTACCAGGAACCACATAGGTCCCCCTTCCCCAACAACCTAAATTCTGGCCCGAAATGCGAGAACGAGCTGTTCCCAAATGCTCATTTTGGATAGCTGATCCTAGGGACAACTGCATTTGTTGAAATTCGTGGCTCCGTCTACTCACTCAGCAGAGTCAACAATGACAGGTGTAGGCTTTCGTGTCTGAGCAACAGGGCTCACATGCAGAGATTAAGATTGCGCGCTTGTGCCGGGAACCGGTCGAATTGCCAAAACTCGCGCCGATGGATTTTTACTCTTGCCGGCTCGACCTACCGCTTGCATCCCAACGCAAGAACACTCCGGGTGCGTCCAGCCGGAGTGTGTCGAGTCGAGTGTTTCATTGTTCTAGCGTTTGTGATCGTTGCCGTTGCCATGACCGTGGTCGTCGCCGTGGCCGCGGCCATTGTCGTGGTTGTCGCGGTTGTCGTTGTTTTCGTGGGTCCAATGGCCTTCATGCAACTGCCAGCCCTGTTTGTAGTGATCATAGTGCGGATGGTTCCAATAGGCGCCTTCATAAGGGGGTTGTTGCCAGCGTCCCGATACCCATTGGTAATGACGGCCGTTCGGGGCCCAGTATCCATCGACCCAGGCGTAGCCTGGACCGGGGGATACCGAGCGCTCTTCGTAGCGGATCGGCGGCGGGCCGCTCTTTATATATATCGAAATCTGCCCTGAAGCAGGGACCACAAGCGCCATGGCACATGCTGCACCGAGTAACCAAGTCAATTTCACTTTGTATCTCCTTTTTTGAAACTCAAACGACGTAGGGCGAAACCGCTTACTTGCGCTCCCGCGTTTCGGCTCACGGCGCCGGATCCCTTTGCCGGGTGGCTTTAACACCCGCCAGTATTCCTATTCCTGCCCCCACGATCGCCCCTACGGCAATCCAATGTGCCGGCAAGTGCAGCAAAACCGCACCATAGATGAGCCCAGCAATCAAGATCAACGCACCGGTAGTGTAGATTCCAAATGACAAATTGCATTCCTTGTCGCCACACGCGCGGTTTGCGCAAACTGTGTGGCCACAGGTCGACACCTTTAATTGGTAATGGAGGAACCAGCTCTGAGCGTAGGCTTAACGGGCGGGTCTGTCTGGTCTGGATTGCTCAACTGCCGGCGGCTGCACCCGCTTTTATTTATCCTCACGAGACATTGAAGAATTCGGACATGGTTCGGCCTGCAGTCTTTCCTTGTGCTTCAGCACAACCCGCCTTGGACCATGACAGTCTAGGAGCAGTTGAATGGCCCGATGAGTCATGATTTTGTGCGCGCCTATTGTCGACCAGTTTTCACAATCGAATATCGATTACAGTGGTGGCTATTGGCTGCTGGCGCTTCGGAAACTCGAGGTCTAAGAGAATGCATACGGGAAGCCGCAACATACGTATCTCTGGGTCATCTCCGCTAACGGCGTGAACGACTACGTCACCACCTGCGGCGAAGGGATCGGAGACGATCTTGAAGTGCTCGCCGTACATATTGAGCCGCCTGAACGGTCGGTAGCCGAGATCTCTGATCCTTGCACAGTTTTCGGATGGTGATCCTCGCATATGCTTTTCTCCCCACCTAGTATCCACAATTACAGCTGTGAAAACTGGTCAAGAATGACCAAAGGCGGCGTGTCGAGGAGCTGATCTTCTCTAGGGCTTTACCGGATGCCGGACCATGGGAATCACGCCACCGCAGTGCCGGGGATGTGCTTGAATGTGAGCCCCAGGCGGTCGTAAGCGTGTTTCATATAGGTATTAGCTGCCTCCTTTTCCTCTTCGCTCGGTCGAGTAACCTGGACCAAGCCCGCCCCCGGGCCCTCTGAGGGGGCGAAATCACCCTGATGTTGCATGATTACCTCCAGCATTTGAGCCAAACCTTCAGAATGGTAACCATTACTGAACGTCAACGGTGTCAGTGCAGCAGCCGATCGAGGGGACACCCGGTATTCGCAAATCAGGCTCCAGGCTCCCTTGGCCATTAACTGCCAGATCTTCACATAATTAAGGGAAACCCCGGGAGTATACTCAATGTGGATCAGACCTGGTTCAAAGTCATGAGGCAGATCCTCCCAACTCAATACAACTGCGTTCTCCAGCATACAGTCCATCTGGACTTTCATTAGGGATCTTTCGTTGGCGGTGCGTTCCATGCGAACTCCTTTTGTAAAGCACGCCCCTCTTCTGGATCCATCCCATCCTGCCGAGTTAATGGAATGACGCGCTGTGTTTTTCCTGCAGCTTCATTTGTTTCACGATCTGCTCTACCGCTTCCGAAATGGATGGCGCTTCCCCGACATGATAGAGCTTCTCGCCGTTGCAGGCGAACACCTGAGCCGAGTAAATTTCCTGAGTACCGCGATAACTGGCAGAGACCTGGATCGTGAACAGCAGCGTAGTCATGGTTTGTTGCCCTCTTCTCTCAATCTGCCTCAGGCGGCCAAGGGCGCTCAGGCTGTTCCCCTCGGTGTCGTCTGAGAAACTGCGGAAGCCCTCTTTCGTTCCGCAACTCTGTCGAGCCTCTCGCGAACAGTACGGGAATGCTCGAAGAGCCTCCGTATATGTGCGCGGCAAACGTCACTCTGATCGCTTGCAAAATGCACCAGGCTGTTTTCAACTGTATGCTTTTAGCCGACGATAGTAGTGTCCACTTTTGCACACGCTGCTTTTTACTTCTCGGTTCAGAAATCGAGCTTCTCTCCAGGCAGTGAGCCGTTTTGCGCAAACTTCCACCGCCTTTTCTGCGCATGAGTCGCAGCAGCAACTGATTCCTAGCTTCGTGGCCGCCTGTCCCGGGAAACAATTCGCGAATTTGTCGCGTGAGGGATCCTGAACTGGAAGACCGTGCCGGCGCTCCGAACCAATGCTCAGGGTTCGAGGCTCAGAAAACTGGAGTAAGCAGAACCTCGGTGTGCAAAAGGGAACAATAAATCTTTGTGCAGCAGAGCATAGTAAGAATTAACGCTGCGCACGTTTCTCCCACCCTCCTGGCTGGAAGAGCGCCTTCTGCACAGCTGGTCTGACGGGAGCCTGCCATGAACAGTCTGAATTTTGCCCCAGTAGGCGAAACACAACAACACGAAGAGGACCTCTCCAGGATGAATGATGAAGGTTGTCCCAATGACCCTGTCTTGAGTCTGCCCAATAAGACGGGAATCGAAGGTGCGTGTAACACCTTGGGACAACTACTCGATCATCCAAAGTCTCTGGGCTTAGGCGCTAGCGTTCCACAGCCCTTGCTGGATCTTGTAGGCGCTGTACGCAGTCGCCTGAGCATGGAAATAGAGGAAAAGTCGCAATTGGCAAAGGGAGACCTGATCGCCTCGATTGTCGCGTAAACCTCTTTTTATGAAGGCGCCGCGAGATCCGCTCCGTACAACAGATTCCACTAATTAATCACCGCGACGTGCGATTTCGCCAGGTAACAAGAGGCAGGTTTGACCATGACGCTAATGGATGTGGTTTTTCGATATCGAGTGCCGCCGGCAGAACACCAGATGTCAGCAATTGGGTGCGTCCGTGAAGTATACGGCGTGCGAAGAATCTCCTTCGATGAGGTGGAACGCACGGTTAAGGTTGAGTACGATATTTCGCGTTTGGCCGAAGATGATATCGCAGCTCTGCTGCGCGGAGCGGGCTTGGATGTCCGCCCAATGAGGCTCATTTAGAGAGTTGAAAAACAGAGCCAGCGGTCGTCTTCTTCGGCAACTTGAGGTCCCGAGCAAGACCGAGCATCCGCAGTGTATAAATTCCGTACCAGTTGAGATCGAGTTCGTACCAGGCAAAGCCATGATGGGGCGACTGCGGATGTGCGTGATGGTTGTTGTGCCAGCCCTCGCCAAAAGTCAGCAAGGCCACCCAGAAACTGTTTTTGGACGTATCACCGGTCGAAAACCGTTGCGATCCCCACATATGGGTGGCAGAGTTTACCAGCCAAGTGGAGTGCAGGCCAATGACCGTGCGAAAGAAGATGCCCCACAACAGGTATTGCCATCCACCGGCAACAAAAATGATCACACCCAGCGCGGTCATCGGGACCCAATGCCACTTGCTGATCCACACGTGGAATTTGTCTTTGCGAAGGTCAGGGACATACGGCAGAAGATCGGCCGACTTGTTGTGCATGGTCCGGCCTGTGAGGATCCAGCCCATGTGGGCCCACAGAGCGCCGTCGCGCGGAGAATGCGGGTCGCCGTCTTTGTCAGTGTTCTGGTGATGGACACGATGTGTCGCGACCCAAAAGATCGGCCCGCCTTCCAAGGCCAGAGTGCCGCAAACGGTCAGAAAATATTCCATCCATTTGGGTGTTTTGTAACCCCGATGCGTAAGAAGCCGATGGTAGCCCATGCCAATGCCCAAACCTCCGGCGACCCACCACAACGCCATCGCGAGCAGGAATGCCTTCCAAGTGAACACGAACAGCGCAGCCAGAGCGCCAATGTGAAACGCCGCCATGAAGAAGGTAGTAACCCAAACGATGGGTTGCGCAAAAGTCCTGTCATGCCCGAAGATCCCCGTCGTCCGCATATCGTTCCTTTCTACTTGATTTGATGGTGGAGGTTTCTCTGAGCATGAGCCGTGGGGTAATACTTGTGTAATGATCTGCACGCGGGCCGCGCCAACGGGGGTGCCGGATTCCCTGCAAACCAACGTCCTGGAAGGAGTCGCTTCTTCAACATGGCGATCTGCTCAGCATTGTATTTTGAACGTGCAACGGCGAAGACGCTGTCCAAAAATGCTCACATTGCTGCCTTGCGTGTTATGGACTAGCCACAATCATCGGCGTTTCCAACAAGCGCTGGTACGGTGAGCGCCTGCGAATTAATGCGTGATGCAGATGACAAACGATTCGGAGATCCGGACATTCCAGGCGTGACACTGCAGCGAGTACCCGACAGAGTTGCTTGAGAAACCCAGGAGAATGAACACGAAGCACGTCGACTGGTGAGTCGCAGTTGCGACGCCAAGGGAATGGTTTGATAATGGGCCGATTGTCAGAACCCAGCCGATGAAGAAGCCTCCGCGAAACGCTCGCAGTCGTACGGGAAAGCTGGATCGGGGTTCGGTCCGCGAAGATCGGCGCCAGCCGCGTTTTTCCCGGGAGATTTCCGTGCTCTACGAAGACGACGCCGTGGTCGCCATCGACAAACCTGCCGGACTTCTGGCAGTGCCGATCAAGGGCTCAGATACTCCGTCGGCTTTGTCTCTGCTTGTCGCAACGCTGAAGCTGAAGAAACAGCGAGCCTTGGTCGTGCATCGCATCGATCGTTTCGCCTCCGGGGTTCTGCTGTTTGCGAAGACTGATCGGGATCGAGATGTGCTCGTGCGACAGTTTCTCGCGCATACTCCCGTGAGGCGGTATCTTGCGGTACTGCGCGGCCGTCTCAGCGCTGAAGCAGGAACGCTGGTTCACTATTTTCGACGCGAAGGAATGTTTCAACAGTTGCGGACGGCGGGAGACCCCCAGGCGGTTCGCGCCGAACTTCGATACTCCGTCGAACGGGTTTTTGCTGATGCGTCCCTCGTGGGGGTTGAGCTGGTGACAGGATTGCAGAATCAGATCCGGGCGCAATTCTCGGCGATGGGCCACCCTATCATCGGTGATAGAAAATACCACCGGGCGGAGGCGTCGGAGCAGCTCATTGCCCGCGTTGCTCTGCATGCCACGTATCTTCAATTTGTGCATCCGCGTACCGGAGAGAACGTTTCGGTTGGCTGCGGACTACCTCGCGATTTTAAGTATCTTGTTCGAGAACTGTCGCACTCGAGCCGTTCGCGCCGATAAGTCCAGTGGATGGCCCGGGACCAAGGCTGGTACTGTTCCAGCAATCGCAATGCGCCGAAACTCTGGCATACCCTATCAGGCACGCTGCGCTGTTGCGGAAGACGGTATCGCGGCAATTCAGCCCCAACGCATGGCTACCGCCACCACCATCTGTCCTGCCGAACGCATCGCGAGTATATCCGGATATTCGGACCAAAGTCCAAAACCGGTCAAAATCAGACAGCTTCCTTTGGTGAAACACCATAGGATTTTGAATTGCGGTAGAAACTATCAGCCAACTTCCTTCGCAAGAACTCGACCCTTCATTCTTGGAGCTTTCTCGCAGGCACTGACCTTGAGGCAAGAGGATTGTTGCTGAGTCTAGCGACTGCCGCGAACTTGCGCCGCGAAGACACAAAAAGGAGATATTCAGATGCGTTATTTAAGTACGTTTGGAATGGTCGCATTGACCATAGCCCTCTGGAACCCTGGGACGTCCTGCGCCGCGCAAGAAATTCCTTCGGGTTCTTACCGGCAAACCTGTAGAGACATAGGAATGAATGGATCGACGCTGCACGCTAGTTGTCAGAACAGCAATGGGAATTGGCAGTCCGCCCAGCTTCCAGACTTTCAACGTTGCGCCAGCGAGATCGTGAATGATAACGGTGGCCTCCGCTGCAATATGGGCGGGGACAACTGGCAACGTGGATACGGCCAGCAAGGTGTGCCGGGTGGCGGGTACACGCAGACCTGCCAAGAGGTCCGCACGAGCGGTAATACACTCGAGGCCAATTGCAAAACCAGAAGCGGCCAATGGAACCGAACTACACTCCAGAATTTCAACCAGTGCACCGGGGAAATCGAGAACGATGATGGACGCCTCGTGTGCAACAAAGCAGGATACGGCCAGGGTGGATACGGCCAGCAGGGTGGCGCCCCGTATGGTTCGTATGCCCAAAGTTGCCAGAAGATCAGTACCCGTGGCAGTACACTCAGGGCCAAATGCCAAACCAGCAACGGTCGCTGGCATAGCACTTCACTCCAGAATTTTCACCGATGCAATGGAGGAATCGTAAACGACAATGGGAACCTCCGCTGCGGCACGGACGGAAATCGCGCGTGGTATCACGGACAGAATGATCACGGACAGAATGGGGCGCCGGGTGGGTCCTATACGCAGAGCTGCCAGGATATTAGGATGAGCGGTAATACGCTCGAGGCCAACTGCTCAATGAGCAACGGCGACTGGAAGAGGGCATCGCTCCGGGACTTCAATCTCTGCAACGGAGAAATCGTAAACGATAACGGGCGCCTCCGCTGCAACTGGTGAGTTCGTCACCCGTATGTTGTGACAACAACGGCAGGGGCGGCGGTTCTATTCCTTTGCCTGTCCTGACTGAAAGCCTCGCGACCGCGCAGGTAGCGCGGCTCGGCGAGGCTGTTTCTCCTGTTCTCGAAGGCTGTTTGTCAATCCCGCTGGAAATTCGATTCACCTTTAGAGGTTATAACGCCAACAGTGGGTGCCTTCATCGAAGGAGACCCTGCCAGTTGTTTCCCCTGCTTTGTTGGTCAAATTCGTTGTCTTCAGGGACATTCAATCCCCCCAAAAGCCCAACTCCGTTGGTGGTGGGGTGGGAGGCGATGTAAAACCGCCTCCCATTTCCCTCACTAGCGACTGGTTTTACGCCACCTTGCCGGGAGCCTTGGCTTCGAGGGTCTTCTCGCTGCCAACATTAACCTTGATCTGCTTGGGCTTGGCTTCGGCCTTCTTGGCGAGCTTAATCTTCAGCACGCCTTTGTCATAGTGGGCGCTCACTTGCCCCGGGTCCACGGAGCTGGGAAGCGTGAACGAGCGGGTGAAGCTTCCGTACTGCCGCTCGATGCGGCGGAAGTTCTCCTCTTTCTCTTCCTTCTCGATCTTGCGCTCGCCATGGACGGCGAGTGTGTTGTTCTCGATGCGGACATCAATGTCTTTTTCGTCGATGCCCGGGACTTCAAGCTTCAGAGTAATGGTGTGCTCGTCTTCGTAGACGTCCACCGGCGGCGCGAAGCTGGTGGTTGTTAACGCCTCTTCTGGGCCTTCGGGGCTATACGCCTCACGGAAAAGACGGTTGATGCGGTTCATGCGATCTTGCGCGGCGGAAAACTCACGGGACGGCTCCCAGCGGGTCAATAGTGTCATGACGCAGTTCCTCCTTGGAGTGATCTAAGAGGAAAAACTTCAGATGAGCTGACTTAGTTCAGAGGACCTGAAAAGTGAGGAAGAATACTCGCTCAATGCCGACGGTACGCTCATTAGACATTCATGTCAACGCTATTAGGTCGCGGTGTCCCACGCACTTTGGTTTATATGTTTAGCTGCGACTTCATTCTGTAAACCTGTCCAATTTTGCACAGACGGCTTACGCCTCGACCCAGATAATCAGATAGAGGGATTTTGCCTCAGGTGAGCCTCGAGTTCTCCGAAAGGCCGATCCGATGCGGCCGCTATGGACCAGGGTACCAAGATACTTGAGCCACTCCGCGACGTTCAGACTCCCGTTGCGTTTAGTCGTTTGCAGGCTGCCATGACGGAATATGTTGAAGATCTGAACGCGCGTTTCAATGCCGGGTTCGCTGTCCGGCGAAACCAGACAACATTCGAAGTGCACGAGTTGGAGAAAGCAGACGCACTCCTGAGTGTGAGCCTGATGGATAATAACGACATTCAATATAGCCAGTTTATTAAGCGCAGCAATGAACGGCAGTCAGGCATAATCGATGTCCGCGTCTGCGATGGCGCGCCCGCCCTCATGTTTCCGGACTTCCCACACCCCAATGTTCAGGTGAGTTATCAAGACGCGTCAAAACGGCTGTTAGACTCTTCCTTCTGACGCGCAGTTAAGTTTTCTGAGTCCACCTGCACGCTCAGCCATTGGTGTGCGGCCTTCTCAGTTTAGCCCTGTGTCGTGCGCGTTTTTGCTTCTTCTTGGCCCTTCGGGCATCGGCAAATTTATCAAAGGAAGGCGCCGGCGGAGCATCCTCTTCAGGACTCACTTCAGTCTTCTGGGGCGTTGTATTTGTTTCCGAACGGGTCTGCTACCGTACTGTCCATCTTCTTCTCTACTTAGACGTGACCGCAAAGGAAATGCGCCCTCGCTGGTTCTCTTTGACGTTCTGCTCTTGAGCTGGCGGATGGCAACCTCAAGCGTAAGCACACCGGAGTCGGGGCGACTGGTCAATTGTGATCATCTTTTGCCGCCGCGGAATGTCATAGTTGTAACCAAGGGCAGCGCCCTATGGCATCAAGGAGGTATGTTGATGCTTTGGAAATTCTTCATGCTTTTCATGTTCGCCTGGATGCTGGGCTTAGTTCTTGAGTTTCGCCTCGGCGCCATTCCCTTGGTGATCGTGCTTACCACCTTCATGGCCTTCATCAAACTGGTTCGTCGGGCCTCGTTTCAATTGAGACAGCCGGCCGCCGGACGAGACCGGAAAGTTCACCTGACAGGTTGAGCAATTCGCGCGCTGTTGAGATCAATCGATCGCCCGTTCGGTTGAAGAAGAGATCAAGAAGCGACGTTTGATTGGGTTCATTCCGATATGGAATGTCGAACTCCAAGGAGGGAGCTACCATGTCCCAAATCCAGTTGCTGAATGAAGCTCCCGCTGTTTGCGCCGGATACTCGTCGCCGCGAAACTGGGCTGGAGCCCTTGAGGGCGCAGAACGCGCCACCCACTATCTCCATCTTGTGGCTTTCCCATGTGAAAAATGTAACGGGCCAGTCATTCTCGGCTGGATCGGGACCCGAAAAGATGACATATCCAGAGAGACGGAAATCAAGGAAGTTGGAGCAGTATGTCTCTCCTGCGGTTCCAGACAAGAAACGCCGGCCGATTCTTCGCAAGCCCGTCATTTTCGCCCCGTCGAATGGGAATGGACAATCGACAAGAAATCAGACGCAATAGATTCTGGCGGTGATCCTCTCCCGGCAGAGTTGTCGCAGGACGCAGACCGATCGTAACTCGCCAGGCCAGGGTTCTGGGGAAGAAGAACCTTTACGGACGGATTTTTGCAACTCACCATATCTGCGCTCATTGCGCGGAGAGAAGATGCCGCACCCTCCAGTGGCTGCGAGTGTGGCTCTGCAATCGTTCTTCGAGCTCACGGTCCGCCTGGGTAAGACCCAACCAACACCTTATAATAGGGCGTCTGACTAAACCATCAATTACACGGCGCATGCGGGTCGTGGTGAACGACAAGGCTGTTGGCCGACGGCATGAAGCGTGGCGCGACAGCACGCAAGAAACGACCCATGAAAGAACATTCTAAAGTCCGCAAGATTGCTTTTGTGGGCGATTATTTGCCCCGTAAGTGCGGCATTGCCACGTTCACGTCGGATCTGCTTACGTCCGTGGCGGCTGCGCATCCCCAGAGCCAGTGTCTCGCAGTGGCTGTCACCGACATCAAAGGCGGCTACGAGTACCCGGAAGTAGTTCGCTTCGAGATTGAGGAGCAGGACTTGTCCGCGTATTTGCGGGCCGCGGACTACCTCAACATCAGCAACGTCGACATCGTCTGCCTGCAGCACGAATTCGGCATTTTCGGTGGGCCCGCAGGTGGGCACATCCTGGCGCTGCTGCGTGAATTGAGAATGCCGGTTATCACCACGCTGCATACCGTTTTGCGTGAGCCAAAAATCGAGCAGCGGCGCGTGATGCAGGAGTTGATCTCGCTCTCAACCCGGCTGGTGGTCATGGTGGAGCGTGGACGCCTGATGTTGCAGGAGATTTACCAAGCACCCCCGTCAAAGATCGATCTGATCCCGCATGGCATTCCCGACGTAGGATTCGTCGATCCGACTTATTTCAAAGACCAGTTCGGAGTGGAAGGCAAGGTGGTGTTGCTCACGTTTGGGCTGCTCTCGCCCAACAAAGGAATCGAGTATGTGCTCAATGCTTTACCCGCAATACTGGCGGAGTTTCCCGAGGTTGTTTACATTATCCTGGGTGCCACCCATCCCAATGAATTACGCGAGAATGGCGAAGCCTATCGGCTCAGCCTGGAAATTCTCGCCAAAAAGAACAAACTGGAAAAGAGCGTCATCTTCTACAATCGCTTCGTCGACCTTGAAAACCTGAAGGAGTTTATCGGCGCTGCGGACCTTTACATCACCCCTTACCTCACCGAAGCGCAAATCACCTCGGGCACGCTGGCCTATACGTTTGGCGCCGGCAAGGCGGTTGTTTCCACGCCGTACTGGCACGCTACAGAGTTATTAGCAGGCGACCAGGGCGTACTGGTCCCTTTCGCCAACGCCGCAGCCATAGCGTGCGCAGTGATTGCCTTGCTGCGCGATGACACTCGCCGTCATGCCATGCGCAAGAACGCCTACAGGCTCGGCCGGGAGATGGTCTGGAGCAACGTGGCGCAAATGTACATGCACTCCTTTGAGTTGTCGCGCATGGAAGGGGCAGAGCGGTCGCGAAAATCTCTGGCCACCAAGATGCTCGACCAGAAACCGCGGGAGTTACCGGAGTTGAAGTTGAACCATCTCTCGCGCATGACCGATTCGACCGGAATCTTCCAGCATGCCATTCTCAGCGTGCCGAATTTTTCCGAGGGCTATTGCACAGACGACAATGCCCGCGCGTTCATTCTCGGAGTGCTGCTCAGTGAACTGGGAGTGGACCCGGAGCAAGTGCGGACGCTGGCCACTACGTACGCGGCTTTTCTCTATCACGCGTTCGATCCCAAAACAAAACGCTTTCACAATCACATGAGTTTCGATCGGCGCTGGCTCGATGAACAAGGGTCGGAGGATTGCCAAGCGCGAGCGCTCTGGGCGCTGGGTGTGGGAGTGGGGCGTTCCCCCTATCGCAGCTTCCAGATCATGGCTGGACAACTGTTTACGCTGGGGCTACCAGCGCTGACGGAGTTCACTTCGCCGCGGGCCTGGGCCTTCGGGATCATCGGCATTAATGAATATCTGCGTCGCTTGCGCGGTGACAGTCTGGTGAACCAGACGCGAGAGACGCTCACCGCCCGCCTCATGGAGCTTTTCGAAAAAAATGCCCATCCGGGGTGGCGCTGGTTTGAAGACAGCCTCTCGTACGACAATGCCAAACTCCCGCACGCCCTGATTCTGAGCGGACGGGTCACCGGACAACCAGCGATGGTGGAACGAGGGCTGGAGTCTCTGCGCTGGCTGACGGAATTGCAGATCTCCGAGCAGGGTCACTTCCGGTCCATTGGCACCAACGGGTTTTATCACCGCGGTGGGGTGCGCGCCGATTTTGACCAGCAGCCCATTGAGGCGCAAGCCATGGCCTCCGCATGTCTTGAAGCCTATCGCGCCACGTCGGATGTGTGGTGGTATGAACAGGCGCAATGCGCTTTCGACTGGTTCCTCGGCTGGAATGATCTGGGATTGGAACTCTACTCTCCCAAAACCGGCGGCTGCCGCGATGGCTTGCACGTGGACCGGGTTAACCGCAACCAGGGGGCGGAATCCACTCTGGCGTTCTTACTCTCATTGGCAGAAATGCGCTTGGCGCAAAATATGCGCACCAGCTTTAAGGAACCGATTGCCATAGAAGAAGAATAGTCGCGGTCCTGTCCTCGTTTTCCTGGAACAACCAAACTATGTCAATGCAACTTAAACGTACCTCCATCATTCTCAGGCCTGACCAGTCACGCGTTCTTTTGCGGCCATTCAGTCCGGGTGACGCTCAGCGGGTGCGTGGCATCGTAGCCAGGATCATGTCGCTCCCGGATGATCAAGTCGGCCTCATTCTGGCCGAAGTCTCCGCTGAATTCTCAAAACGGCACCAACAGATCCACAAACTCTTTCGGCAACGCTTTGAACAGGTTCGCGAGCTGCTGCCGAAGGACGGGGAACTTTCTGAACCAAGACAACTGTTGATCGGTTCCTATCTCCTGGCCGAATACTCATTAGAATCTGCTGCGCTGTTCAACCCCTCCATCGTTCCGCACCCTGACCAGACAGCTCTACCGGGTGGCGCTCTGCGTTTTGTTCTCAGCTTGCGCGCGACCGGGGAAGGGCATATTTCTTCTATCACTTTTCGGACTGGTGTCATCCACCCCGATAATCGGATTCAAGTGCTGGCGCCAACCGGCTTCCTCACCGAGCCGCGTCAAATCCCCAACCTACAGTACGAGAAGGCGCTGTTTGCCCGGAAACTCGTTGAGTTGGGATTGACCAGCGAATTCAGCCAGCGGGTGATGAACAAACTCGGGGAGTCGTTTGGGCTGGAAGAGTTGCGCGCCAATCTGGAAGCAGAAGTGAACCAGTTTCGATTGAAGGAGTTCCGCCTGTCCGATGGAATGGTGCACCACGATCAGGACGTGGCACAGGGAATTTGGATGCTGGCTCGATCCAACTACGAAGTGCAGTTCCAGCCGGACCAGCAGTTGTCTGAGCGCATTATTTTCCCGGCTACTCCCTCGCAGCGGAACGGTATTGAGGACGCACGGTTTGTTTGTTTCAAGAACGATGACGGCACTCACATTTACTACGCTACCTTCACGGCCTTCGATGGCAAAGTGATCATGCCGGAGCTGGTAGAAACGTCCGACTTCCTCCTTTTTCGATTCATTACCTTGAATGGTCCTGCCGCCGAAAACAAAGGCATGGCCCTCTTCCCCCGGAAAGTCAACGGCTTCTATGCCATGCTCTCCCGCCAGGATAACGAGAACATCTACATCATGTTTTCCGACAACGTCCACTTCTGGAATGAACGCAAATTGATCCTTAAACCTGTTTTCCCGTGGGAACTGGTCCAGCTTGGGAACTGCGGGTCCCCCATTGAGACCGACGCCGGCTGGCTGGTCCTGAGCCACGGAGTTGGCCCCATGCGCAAGTACTGCATCGGCGCGTTCCTGCTTGATCGCAACGATCCGAGCAAAGTTATCGGACGACTGCGGGAACCCCTGATCAAACCCAACGAGAGCGAACGCGAAGGTTACGTCCCGAATGTTGTTTACACCTGTGGCGCTCTCGTCCACAACGATGAACTGATCATCCCTTATGCTATGGCCGATCACGCTACTGGTTTCGCTACCGTCCCGCTCGCTGAGGTCCTGGCCGCCATGCATCCGGAAGGTTGCTGAACAGCATGAAGGTTACCAGCAAGAAAAGAAGAGTGGCGGTGCTGTCGCCGGTAGCCTGGCGAACGCCACCCCGGCACTATGGTGCCTGGGAGACGGTGGCCAGCAACATTACCGAAGGACTGATCGCACGGGGCTGGGATGTAACCTTGTTCGCCACCAGGGATTCTGTGACCCGCGCTCATCTGCATGCCGTGGTGGACCGGGGATATGAAGAGGATCCGTCTGTCGATCCCAAAGTGACTGAATATCTCCACATCTCTGAAGCGTTCGAGCACGCGGCTGAGTTTGACCTCATCCACAGCCATTACGATTTCATGGCGTTGACTTACACCCGGTTGGTCAAGACGCCGGTGCTCACGACTGTCCACGGGTTCTCGTCGCCCAAAATCATGCCCATCTATGACAAGTATGGTGACGGATATTTCGTTTCCATCAGCGATTCCGATCGCGCGCCCGGACTGAATTACCTGGCAACCGTCTACAACGGGATCGACCTTGCGCTGTACCCTTTGCAGGAATCCGGCGGTGATGACCTGATCTTTCTAGGCCGAATTCATCCGGATAAGGGCGTCCATCTGGCCATTGAGGTTGCACGCCTGAGCGGCCGACGTTTGATCATCGCAGGAATCATCCAGGACGAGGTCTATTACCGGGAAAAGCTCAAGCCACACATTGACGGTCAAACAATCTGCTACATAGGGCCGGTGGGGATAGCGGAAAAAAATGAATTGTTCGCGCGGGCCTGTGCGTTACTTCATCTGAACACCATTCCCGAGCGGTTCGGTCTGGTCCTGGCGGAAGCCAATGCGGCCGGCGTGCCTGTGATTGCCATGGATCTGGGCTCGTGCCGTGAGGTGATCCAGGACGGACAGACCGGCTTTCTGGTCAACAATGCCAATGAAGCCGTGCTCGCGTTGGAGCGCCTTTCTGTAATCGATCGCCGCGCCTGCCGCCATCGCGTCCAGCAATACTTTTCTATCGAAACTATGGTGGAGGGGTACGAACGGGTTTACACAACGATTCTTGATTTCAGAGAAAGAGAAAAGAGACAATCATGAAGGCGGACATTGTCAGACGCTATAGCCACAACCCCATCCTGACCAAGAAGGATGTCCCCTATCCGGTGGAAACCGTTCACAACGCAGCGGTTGTGAAACACAAGAACGAATACATCATGCTTTTCCGTTCGCATTTGCGTACCGGCCGGTCCATCCTTGGTTTGGCCCGCAGCCGCGACGGATTCCAATTCACCGCCGATCCACAGCCCTTTCTCACTCCTGCGCCGGACGGCCCATTTGCCGCCTATGAAGAGTTCGGCGTTGAAGACCCTCGCGTGACCCGGCTGGAAGGGGAATACATCATCACCTACAGCGCCTACTCGCGCAATGGAGTGCGGATCGCACTGGCCAAGACGAAGGACTTCAGTGAGGTGGAAAGAGTATCCCTCATCACCCAGGCGGATTATCGGAATGTGGTGATCTTTCCCGAGAAGTTTGATGGACTCTATGCCCGGCTGGACCGCCCTCATTCTGAAATCTCTCCTTGGTCAATCTGGATTTCCTATTCTCCTGATTTACGTTTCTGGGGCCAATCTCAGCTCATCATGAAGCCGGTGCAGTATCACTGGGACGAAATGAAGATCGGTCCGGGTGCGCCGCCGATCAAAACGGACCTGGGATGGCTTTCCATCTATCACGGAGTTTTCAAGACGATGGATGGATCCGTCTATCGTTTAGGGGTTGCCCTGCATGACCTGCAGAACCCGGCCAAGATCGTCGGGGTGGGCGACTCTTGGATTTTGCAACCGGAAGATCCCTGGGAAATAACTGGATACGTCCACAACGTAGTCTTCACCTGTGGGGCCGTTCCTGAGTCCGATGGAACCGTGAAGATTTACTGGGGTGCCGCAGATACGGTCATGTGCGTAGGCGAAGCGAACCTTTCAGATCTGGTCGCCCTGTGCCAGGACCACGGCAGACAAGCCACGTAGATACCGGGCCTGTCCCCTTGCGGCCAAATCGAAAGCGTTCACAGCGATCCTTGCGGCTCACACTTGGTTGCGTTCCAACTCTCGCTCGTCGCGGACCAGCCGGGGTTGGGCTAAACTTTCTTGAGCCACGGTTGGTGAAGTCTCACACGACCATCATCATCCCATTTGACGAGCGCGTCATCTTCGTTAGTTTGCTCAACTGTGCCGAATTCTCCAGTCGGCTTTCCGAAGTCGCCCAAACCCTCGACGCGATCTCCGGGTCTCAGTTCCTGGTCAGTGGCAGGGGGCTCGGCGAGCGGTGGCTTCTTGGCACGGTCTGAGTCAGGGGTCGCCCCGGGGTGTGACAGGGGCGGTTCGGGAGCTTTAGGCAGTTTGCATATCCGATTGTTGGTGATATAGCGCATATTCCATTTTCTTTCCTGCAGGCTAGAGCAGCGCCCTTCGCTGCCACTGTTCATCTCCACCGATAGATACAGCATAGGCTTGGAAAGAATGGTTCGGCTGGTCCAGAGTGCACAGTTCTGCCAATTAAATTTGGCTTAATGCAGTAGCTCAGGTTGTTGTTGGGTTGACGCAAACCGCCCAGCTTGGGGCTGGGCTCTGGGATTTCGGCGCAGAAGCTAGTCGTGAAGAACGACACTTAGAAGTGAACTGTGAACTTGCATTCCGGTCGCGCCATAGTCAACGAAGCCTAACTTTCTGAACCTATTCATGAAAAAACTGACCCGCGACCGGGTTGTGCCCACCATCTCGGCGAGGGTCTCCTGGCTGATCTTTGGGACTACGGTCTCGGGCACGCCTTCCTTGCCGAAGTGAGCAAGCAAAAGCAGAGTCCGAGCTAGTCTCTTTTCGCTGGAATTAAAGAGTTGGTCAACCAAGTCCGCTTCGTACCGGATGTTCCGCCCCAACAAATATGCCACAAACATGTCGGACAATGTATGTTCGCGGTGAAGCGCAAGCATCATTGCCTTCTTGTCGATTCGCATGAGTTCGCAGTCTGTTATTGCGGTTGCAGACCCCATGCGTAAAGGCTGGCCAGCCAGGCCACCTTCTCCGAAAAACTCTCCCTCGCTCAATATGCCCAGGGTGGCTTCCTTGCCACGTTCGGATACGACAGTGAGTCTAACCCGGCCTTCCTGGATGTAGAACACTGCGTCAGCCGCGTCCCCCTGCGTGAAGATTGTTTGTTTCTTGGGAAAGGTCACGACTTTCCTACCCTCGCCGATAGTGGCAAGGAATTTCCTTGGGTCGAAGCCGCACTTTTTCTTGGCTAGCACGGTTGGTGCCATTAATTGCGTCTCCTGGCGTTGAGCGACACTCTTAAAAAGCTTATCAGAATGGTGATCGCCAAAAATGTTCACTTTTGCTCATAATTGGGCTCCTTTAGTTCCCATCGAACCGACTGAATTGTGCTCAGCCTGGCACTGCCGAACCAAGCGATAACTCCCTTATCGTCGCCAAATCCCCGGAAGCGACGGTTACGGTCGCCTCTCTGGAATCACTTTACGAATGCTGGAGGGCGTTTGGAGATTGAATCTGAGGGTGGTCAAGCATGCGAAACACCCGGCTCGCGCCGGGTGTTTAGTTTGCTCACCTTGTTTAGAACCCGCCCATGCCGCCGTTTCCGCCGGCAAGCGGGGCGTGCTGCTGCTCTTCAGGAATTTCGGCAACCAGCGCTTCGGTGGTCAGCATCAATGCGGCGATGCTGGCGGCGTTCTGCAAAGCAGTGCGAGCGACCTTGGTTGGGTCAATAACGCCGGCCTTGACCAGGTCCTCGAACTTGTCGGTCTGGGCATTGTAGCCAAAATTGGGAACGCGAGAGTCACGGACCTTGCCTACAACAATCGCACCCTCTTCACCGGAGTTGGCGACGATCTGACGTAGCGGCTCCTCGAGCGCGCGGCGCACGATCTCAGCGCCGGTCTGCTCATCACCTTTCAGTTTGAGTCCCTCAAGATCGGCAGCGCAACGCAACAGGGCGACACCGCCACCGGGCACGATGCCTTCCTCAACGGCGGCGCGGGTAGCGTGCATGGCGTCCTCAACCCGGGCTTTCTTCTCTTTCATCTCGGTTTCGGTCGCAGCACCAACCTTGATGATGGCGACGCCACCGACGAGTTTCGCCAGCCGCTCCTGCAGCTTCTCGCGGTCATAATCGCTGGTGGTCTTTTCGACCTGGCTGCGGAGCTCGTTTATGCGGCCCTCGATGTCCGTGTTCTTGCCCTTCCCTTCGATGATGGTGGTGTTGTCTTTATCGATGGTGAGTTTCTTGGCGCGGCCAAGCTGGTTGAGTTGGATGCTCTCCAGCTTAAGGCCCAGGTCTTCCGTGATGGCTTGGCCGCCCGTCAGAATCGCGATGTCCTCCAGCATGGCCTTGCGGCGGTCACCGAAACCCGGGGCCTTCACCGCGGCCACACTTAGCGTGCCACGGAGTTTGTTGACTACCAGAGTTGCGAGCGCCTCGCCCTCAACGTCTTCAGCGATGACTAGCAGCGGCTTGCTGCTCTTGGCAATCTGCTCAAGCAGCGGCAGCATGTCTTTCATAGAGCTGATCTTCTTCTCGTGAATGAGGATGTAGGCGTCATCCAGAACGGCTTCCATCCGCTCCGGATCGGTCACGAAGTAGGGCGAGAGGTAGCCGCGGTCGAACTGCATGCCCTCGACCACTTCAAGCTGGGTCTCCATGGTGCGGGACTCTTCTACCGTGATCACGCCATCCTTCCCAACCTTCTTCATGGCTTCGGCAATGATGCGGCCGACAGCTTCGTCATTGTTGGCGGAGATCGTGCCCACCTGGGCGATCATTTCGCCAGTAACGGGCTTGGAGAGGGTGTCAAGATAGCCTTTGCTGCGGTTGCCATTTTTGTCCAGGGTGCCGCAGATGGCGGAGATGGCTTTTTCAATGCCACGCTTCAGAGCCATCGGATTGGCCCCGGCGGCCACGGTCTTCACGCCATCTCGGTAAATCGCCTGGGCGAGCACGGTGGCTGTGGTGGTGCCGTCGCCGGCCACGTCGCTGGTCTTGCTGGCGACCTCGCGCACCATCTGTGCGCCCATGTTCTCCAGCGTGTCCTTCAGTTCGATTTCCTTGGCCACAGTCACACCGTCTTTGGTGATGGTGGGTGGGCCGAACTTCTTGTCAATCACGACGTTGCGGCCCTTGGGACCCAGCGTCACCCTTACTGCATTGGCCAGGATGTTAACGCCGCGCAGAATTGCCTGTCGCGACTCCTCCCCGTGAACAATTTGCTTTGCCATAACAATGACTCCTATTAAAACGTTTCCGCGGAGCTCTTCAATTGAACAATCTTGGTCGCAAGCCTTCACCAATTGGCAGTGACACGCATAAAATCAGCACTGGCCAATTGCTATCTGCTACCTGTTTCCGTTGGCTGCGGCTTTTTCTGGTTTCGCAGGCACCTTGCTGCTGCCGCTCAGGGTTCCGAGGATCTCTTCTTCGCGGAGAATCAGAAACTCTTCACCGTCAATCTTGATTTCCGCTCCGGTATATTTGCCGAAAAGGATGCGGTCGCTGTCCTTAACTGCCAGCGGGATGGTCTGACCTTTCTCGTATTTGCCGGCGCCTACCGCGACCACGATGCCCTCCTGGGGCTTCTCTTTCGCGGTGTCCGGGATGATGATGCCGCCACCTGCCGTCTCTGCTTCTTCAACCCGGCGAACCAGAACCCGATCATACAGTGGAGTTAACTTTTGTGGCATTTCCGTGCTCCTTTTCAACTGTTTAGGAAATTTGTGGAGTTTTACTAAGAGAATTACGGTTTACCGGTCGTGGTTTCCTCGACACACTCAGACGTATACACGCTACCACTTGAAGACCCTCAGAGTATGCGCACTATAGCTCACATGTGACGACTAAATCTGGCTGTCCTGAATTCGTGCAGCTATTAGATTTTACTCTAAATCGGACAAGGGGGGCCCATTACCGCTGCGCAGTTTTGTCGCTACCAGCCAATGCCGTGGCGGTGCTGCGAACATTTCCTGCAATCGTTATGAGCCCTTCAGACACGCGCGGATGTTGCTCCGCCAGTCCTTCAAGACGGGTGCTGACATTGTGAAGTTGGTCGACTTCGGCCAGAATCGCTTCAAAAGCCATGTCGTGCCCCTTTCGTTGGGGCTAAGGGAGGAAAGATTATCGGATGGATTGCTTAGTTCAGAGGACCTGAAAGGCGAGAAGGTGATAACCACCCCACTTAAAAGTCTATCACGCGCTTGAGTCGTGGAGAACAACATTGAGGAGTGAGCTTCAGAAGACTGGAGTGAGCAGAGCCTCGGTGTGCAAAAAGGAACAGTAAGTCCTTGTGCAGCAGAGCATAGTAAGAATTGCCGCTACGCACGTTTCCCCGCCCTACTAGATGGGAGAGTGCCTTCTGCGCAGCCGGTCTGACGGAAAGCATGCCATGAGGAGTCTGAATCTTGCTCCAGTACGCGAAACACAACGACACGAAGAGACCTCTCAAGGATGAATGATGAAGGTTGTCCCAATGACCCTGTGCTGAGTCTGCCCCAATAAGACGGGAATCGAAGGTGCGTGTAAGACCTTGGGACAACTGCTCGATCGTCCCCAAGTCTTTGGGCTTGGACGCTCGCGTCCCCACAGCCCCTGCTGGATTTTGCAGGCGCTGTACGCAGTCGCCTGAGCATGGAAATCGAGGAAGAGTCGAAATTGGCTAATGAGGGGGACCTTATCGCCTCGATTGTCGCGTAGGCTTCTTTTGTGAACCACCGCGACGTGCGATTCGCCAAGTGACAAGAGGCAGGTTTGACCATGACGCTAATGGATGTGGTTTTTCGATATCGAGTGCCGCCGGCAGAACACCAGATGTCAGCGCTTGGGTGCGTCAGTGAAGTATACGGGGTGCGAAAAATCTCCTTCGATGAGGTGGAACGCACGGTTAAGGTTGAGTACGATATTTCGCGTTTGGCCGAAGATGATATCGCAGCTCTGCTGCGCGGAGCGGGCTTGGATGTCCGTCCAATAAGGCTCATTTAGAGAGTTGAAAAACAGAGCCAGCGGTCGTCTTCTTCGGCAACTTGAGGTCCCGAGCCAGACCGAGCATCCGCAGTGTATAAATTCCGTACCAGTTGAGATCGAGTTCGTACCAGGCAAAGCCATGATGGGGCGACTGCGGATGTGCGTTGGGGCTGCGTGGAGGCGTGACGAGCTGCCGAATCATACCCTCCGGCATGTCCAGCTTGGGAAATTCCTCCCGTAATGCGAGCATGTCGGCAATGGCCTGCAGACGCTCATGCGGTTGCAACATTTCTGGCAACCGATCTCCCACTTGCCTTGCGCGTGTGGGTGTTTTTTGCTTTGCGTTTTCTTTTGCGGCTTAACTTGTCGCGGCCGAGGTATCTGGTAGCTCTACAAAGAGGAGTTCAGCAAGCGTTGCGAGGCCTCTTGATAGCTCACCTCCACGTTGGGGCGCGGGAAGTCCGAAAATAAAATGGTCGGAGCTCCATGCTGGGAGGCACGGACGTATATCACGCCCGATTGCATTTCATTGTGCCTCTTTACTAATTGGCTGTAGTGAATGTTGTTTTCTGCCGTAAGGCTGACGCGAAGGAGCGCCTTAGCTTTCTCCAGCTCA
>Ga0209648_10000161_pt1 | contig 47218 bp, 42 predicted proteins | sample GraSoi2013_115cm_FD_185830 | JGI IMG/M metagenome (GOLD analysis project Ga0209648, IMG submission 185830) | Grasslands soil microbial communities from the Angelo Coastal Reserve, California, USA - Sample 9_17_2013_115cm (SPAdes) (version 2) | ecosystem: Environmental > Terrestrial > Soil >... | reverse complement strand
GGAGAGTGGCCATGTGGTTCTATTTTCCACCAATCCCATTTATCGGGCCGAGACCATCGGCAGCTATTCGTTAGTGCTGAACACCATACTCAATTTCGACAGTTTGAACACAGGAAGGAAGCTGGCGTCTTTCTGAAACCCCGAAGCGGAGCGAGGGGTCCCTACCCGCGCGATGCACTAAAGGGATTGCACGTGGGATAGCAAGGTATCGCGCAGCCGCCTGGCCCAAAAAGACGCCTGAAACACAAGATCAGGACTAATCACTTGGAGAATAGCGAAGCTATGTATTCCTTTGTCATATGTGCCTTTGCTTGTGTTTCGTGATGCATGCCTCAGCGCTGCCGCAATATCTCTCTTTTCAATCAATTCGACATTAGGGTTGGCGGGCAACGAGTTCATCAGGAACCCTGAACCGTAGTATTCGCTGAGTGCGAGCTTATCGGCCACGAACCAGGATTCCATGCATTGGACCATCATATGAAGCTGATCGTCAGAAACGTCTGCAGGAAAGGTCCAATTATCCCTTTCATTCAGGTACTGTCTTGCAGAGCGGTTTGTAGCCGCATGGCTCTCAGAATCAACAAGCAAGAAAATTATTCCCCCTCCATAGAGTGAGTTGGCAGTAGCATTCGTAAAGTCTCTGTAGGCTTCTTCACGGCCTCCGGAGGCGACGATGTGGAGTCTTCGTGGTGGCAAAAACTTGTCAAAAAACAAACGGAAAGCTTGTCGACATTTAGCTGCCGTATTCTTGCCTTTACTTGGCCCTCCACCTTCAATGTAAATTCTTGCGCTCACCAACGATTGCCGCCCAATTCACCCTTCCTCCAAAGCTCGCCAAGAGAATACTCTTGGAGCCAGGACTGCAACTTCTGCTTTTCAAGCCTCCGCACGCGAGACGCAGAATCTTCCTTATCGAACACAAGCACGCATTCTGGCGCGTCGCCGAACTCCTCAACCAACTCCGCAGAATGGGTGGTGATTATGAGTTGTCGATTTACGGAAGCACCTTTGAGCAGTACGGCTAGCGTGGGGATCATATCAGGATGCAAGCCCAATTCGGGCTCTTCTACACAAATCACCGGAGCGGTAGGGGGACTCAGTAGGATGATTAACAGAGCCAGCCAACGAAGTGTGCCGTCAGAAAGACGCGAGGAAGGGGTGGAAAACCCGCCTTTTTCTTCTAGTTGGACCTCAACTCGTCCCTCCCTGATTACGGCATGAATATCGATGGCGTCAGGGTAAAACATTTGGAGATATTTGAGTAGCTCGCGATTTATGCCGGGCTCTGCCATGAGCCGATTGAGCATGAGGCCAAAATTGCGAAGGTCTTCTTGCAGATGGTCACTTTGCAGATCTGCGGCAAACACATCTCGCGCTGTTGAGTTTATGCCGAATTCCCACTCTCGGTAGAGTCTGAGAGCGCCGAACTGACGGCCTACATAGGTCAGCTCGGGATATTGATCGGGATCCTTAACTTGCGATAACACCGAAAGCCTCGGGTTGATGACCTCCGTTCTTAAGGTTCTGTGTTCCCTCGGTTTGCCCATAGGGCTTATTAGAGGACGCCCGTTTTCATAGCCAAAATACATGAAAGGCTTCTGATGCTGTTTGCCTAGTGGTCTTTCTGTCTCGATACGCTCATCTATGATTTCTAGCTGGTAGCCGACGCGTGTGAATGAAACGCTGTACCGAATCGGCACGGTGCCCGCCGGTGGGGCAAGCACTGCTTCGATTCTGCCAACCAATTCTTTCTTTCTGCTTTCCATTCCGCGAACGGGGCCTTTCCATAGCCATTCTTTAACCCCCCCGCTTTCTCGGATGGAATCTCCAAATTCTTTCGGTGCCTCTTGCAGGATGCCAACGATCTCAATGAAATTGGATTTCCCCGACCCGTTGGGTCCGATTAGAATATTCAACGGTTCTAGGTCAATCGGGAGGCTGTCCTGATTGAAAGAGAGAATATTCTGCACCTGGATACTTTTGAGCAAGCGATTCGAAGAAGATGTGTGTAACAAGGAGTCGCGTAGCTCCCGAAGGGCTGTTTGAATAGCGCGGCCGGTGTGTTCTCCGGGGCCGAGCGTCCGCGCTCTCTCGTTACCATCAGGCCCCCTAAGCACCAAACCCCAAGAGTCATTTTCTTGAGAATCGATAATCGATACAGACCAATTACCTGAGAAGTCCTCGGCCATTGCTTCCAGAGTCTGCCGTACATCATTCCGGATGTCTCGGTGTGCAATCCGTAAAGAGAAGATTTCTAAGGGCATATTGAAATCTTACGTCTATCTCTGCTCCCTCCGCAGAAAAAGTTAAGAAGACGGAGGTGGTTTTATCAATGGCATCCCCGCACGTTGATTCTGCAACTCATGATCACACTCAAGCCGGCAACAGTCCAGCGCGCTATTCTATTGTTGAGTCATTCACGTGCCGAATCTTCTATTCGCTGGCAGCCAGGTCTGCGCGACGGTCTCCGGGCTCACTCGCCAGCAGTCCGTTGAATTGATGGATGATTACCCCTGGCTGTGTTGATTTCAGGCTGCCCTTGAGCACGCCCCCGAGAGAAAACTGCGCCCCACGATTTTGGGCGACAAATCGCGCCGAGAAGCGCCGCTGGGTGCTACTAAGCGACAGGAGCTCTTGGCGCAAATGTAGAGATTGATTAACGGGAAACTGACGGCCTCGATCTTCCGATTATTGTGAAGGGGTGTACTATTCCCAGTAGCTTCTCCAGGTACCCGTCGCTGCAATGATGCGATATGACTTTTGATGAGAGATTTCAAGAGCTAACGGGTAACACGCCGTATCCGTGGCAGTCTGCTCTTTATCATTCGCTGATTACCGGCAACGTGCCGCATCGGATGGTGCTTCCGACTGGAGCTGGGAAAACCAGCGTTATCCCCGTCTGGCTCTGCGCCCTCTGGCACCAACTTGAAAACAACCAACCGCTGACTGCTCCGCGCCGGCTGTACTTCGCAGTTGATCGCAGGATTGTGGTTGACCAGTCTGAAGTCACGGCCCAAAACGTCAGAACGAAGGCAGAGCAGACTTCTCTTTGGGGTCTTCTCTCTCAGAAGACTTTGTCAGACAATCCACTCATCGTCTCCATCTTACGTGGTCAGCGCGTCATCGAGTACGACGACATCGTCTCCGACCCGTCTGCATTCGCCGTCATTCTCTGTACGCCCGACATGGTCTTCAGCCGTCTACTCGGTGGTGCGTATGGATGCAGCCCGCGTATGGCCAGTCGCGAGATGGGACTGGTTGGGCAAGATAGTTTCATTGTGCTCGACGAGGCTCACATCAGCGAAGCGAACATCAAGGTGCTCGATTTTGTAGCGAAGCATAACCACTCGATGAGACCCTTCTGGTGGACGACGATGTCTGCGACTTTGAGGCAGGACGCAGATTTTACTCTCTCGGACGATGACCTGACGCTCATGGCAGCGAAACTAAATGCCCACAAGAGTGCGACGCTCATCAAAGTTGACGCCAAGGATCTAGTTCCTTCGGTTCTAAACGTTGTTGAGAGGCACTCACAGCCCTGGAATCGGCTCATCATTTACCTCGAGAAACCGGCCGACGCCGACCGTATTTATAAGGCTTTGCGGAAGAAGGGTTACGACTGTCTGCTCCTGACGGGCACGATGCGAGGGTACGAGAAAGCCAAGCTCGATTTCTCGCCGTTCAAGACTTCACACCCAGACGGCAAGCATGTCCTCATCGCCACATCCGCAGGCGAGGTCGGGCTGGATGTCTCTTGCGAATTTCTTATCACAGAAGTCGCAACCGCGGAACGACTGGCTCAACGGTTCGGTCGCTGCAACCGTTGGAGTGAGTCCGACGAAGCGTTCGTTTATGTCGTAAAGCCCGAAAGGGAAAAGAAGGAGGATGAGAAACTGAGCGGGAAGCAGGTGGCGATTGCGGTAACGGTCGACTACCTGAAGACTCTGGAGCGCAACGTGTCCACTGGGAACCTTTACCGCCATCCGATCCCCGCTGAGGCGTTCAGCCCCGTCCCCGCGACTGTGAGTTTGAACAAGGCGTCGCTCCTCCAGATTGCGAACACCACTTATCCCTCGCTTGAAGTCAATGACTACATTCGTGGCGCTGGCGACGAGTATCACGTAAACCTCGTCATCCGCAAAGACGCAGAGATTCAGCGCCTGCTCTCATTGGCAGCGGCTGACCTAACCAGCGAGGCGTTCGACCGGTTGCCGATTGCCAATAATGAACTCTTCAAGGAAATTCCACGGGACTTCCTCAAGAAGATTGCTTCGGCTCACGCTGGTTCGCGCTTCTTTTTCATCTCACGGTCCGGAGCGGTGAAGGTGCGGGATTGCAGTGTCGCCCCGAGTCTTCTCGTTGGCGGGACGCTGTTCTTACCTGAGTCCGCGAACCTCATCAACCCGCAAGGACTGTGTGAAGTCGATGGAGGCGGCGAAGGGGATGTCTTCTCGAAGGTTCAGGACACCATCACCCGCTTCGTCCAGACCGCTGACGAGGAGTGGGTGTCGCTCGAAAACGGGGAGACGATCGCCGCCGCGACCGCTGAAAAATTGGTGAAGGCACTCCATGTGGAAAAGGGCATGAAGGCGAGAATCGTCTTTAATTACGCTGGGCTTATTTACATCAAGAAACAGAAGAAGGTTCAAGGCGGGAAGTTGCCGCTCACGGAACATCTGGCACAGGCAACGGAGCACGCGAAGAACCTGACTGCGGCAATCGGTCTCGTGCCAGAAATCTCAATGGCGGTCGTCGATGCTGCAAAGACACATGACGCGGGAAAGGCACACCCGCTTTGGCAGTTAGCTTCTCGTGGCACGACGGCGGGAGAGCCACTGGCAAAGAATTTCAAGTTCGCCAACCCACGCCTGCTGAATGGGCTGCGGCATGAACTAGTATCTGCGTTAAGGAACCCAGCACTGCTGCCGCTGGCGAGGTGGCTCGTCGTCAGTCATCACGGTCGGTGTCGCCCGCTGTTCGAGCTGAAGGCGTACGACCCCGATGCGGTCGAAGCAAGTGCGGAGTTAAACGGTCAGTTGCCAGAACTGTTGTCGAGCCTGAATCGAAAGTACGGGGCCTGGGGGCTGGCGTACCTGGAAGCGGTCATCCGCGCGGTGGATATTAACGCGGAGTAAAATGTGAACGTCAAGATACTGGTCTATCACAAGAATCTCAGCGAAGTGCTGGCGGCGCACGGGATTCTTATTCTGGCAGACTGCCTCGACAGCCCTGTCGTACGGTGCCGCTTCGCGCAGACGAAGACCGTTGGGTGTGACGACAATTTCTTCCGCTCGATGGCGTTCGAGTTCGAGCATCCCGATTACCGGAGTCTACTGCAACGAATCGCAGTACTCGATGTCCTCAAAGTTGATGGGAAGGTCAGCTTGATGGAGCATGGGAACGAAATCATCACACTCGACTGGTTCGACATGGGCGGGTTTATTGGTGACAAGGGAAACTTCTCAAAGGCGGACAAGTCGGCATTCGTCAAGCTCCATCACACAGTCTTTGCAGAACTGGCGACACCGAACGGAGACCTATTCTCGCTCTCGACAGAGACGACTGAGACCAATTACCTCGCGAACCTTTCACAGTTGAAGAAGAATTACATCGACGCGGGTGGGGTCTACGACAGTGCCGAAACGAGAGTCTTCGCCCGTGAATTCCTGCTCCTTGTAGCCCTTCAGAATTGTCGCTCGATGATGACGCAACTTGGAAACGAGAAGTCTGTCGTCTACGGTCTGGCAACAGAATGGACGGCTCCGGCAGGGTTGTTCGCGGCGTTGGTCGGTGGCGGAATATGCAAGAAGTACGAGGCGACGGTCAAGGATTTCGGCAAGGATGGTCTAGTCTTGGCGGTTGCCACGGAAGTCGCGAATGAACCATGACGGCGGAATCAGTGTTCCTCGGCCTGGAGTGTCGAATTGAAGAAAAACAGGAGGAAAGAATGACATTCATCGAAAAAGCGAAACAAGCCAAGGCGATTCGGGTCACCGAGTCCCTTGTTTCAGTGTCTTCATCGGTCAAGTTGCCGAGTTACGCTGGTGAAAAGGGACAGGATGCAAGGTTCGTAACCTGGAGCAATGGTGCGGTGCTTGACAGCGTGCAGTCGCAGGCAAATCGGATTGAAGCGGTGTTTGCGCAGTACCCTGATATCGTCCCTGCCACACAGGTCGTTTATCCCGACACGACGGTTGCTTTGGTCGAGGTGCCCCACCGCGCTGCTGACCCTGCAATTTCCTACTGCTTCCGGGAGGAGTTGGAGTCTCTGCCTTCGAAACCCGAGCTGCTGGCAAGGCGTGCCCCAACTTCGTTTCTTTTCGGGCTGTGTGATATACGGGGCAGTCGCAACATCAGACTCACGCGCGCGATTGCAAGCGATGTCATTGTGCGTAACGGGGAAACACGTCCTGCGGCGTCTTCGCTCTCCACGCCGTTCAGCAACGAAGTTCGTGCCGACTTCGCGGAGAAATTGAGCGAACATGGTTTGACGGGTTCTGAAATCGGTGTCGAACAGGTTCCCACATATTCTGAACGTGGAACCGTTGACGTAGTGCACGCGACGATTGAACGCACTGTGGTCTTCTCGCTCGAAGTGTTCGAACCCTACAAGTCGAACACCGAGTTGTATGACTACCTGGTCGGTCTCGCATTGGTCGCACTGCTTGCACCGACCACTAGTGTCTTGCGGTCGGGAACCACGCTCGTCCGCCAGTCCCGTAAAGTCGAGATATTCACTGACCTGAAGCCCACGGAGGTCGTTGACGAGAATGGTCTGTTCGAGGGAGTTCTGGAATTCGCAAAGGCTGCCGCGAAGAAGTTTGGCATCGGTAAGGCTGAAACATTAACGGTTGATATCGATCGCATCATCGCCGATGCAAAGTCTGGTAGTGAGACGAAAAAGGCCGTCAAGGCAAGGAAGATGACCAAGAAACTTGGGGCCTAACGAGATTCCCTGCTCGATGTGGGGTGGAAGCGAGGAATTCAATGTTAAGAGTTGATGTCACTTACCTGACAGGGAGTGTTCACGCGAGCCAGTTCCCTTTGGATTTCAGCACACTCTTTCAAGCGATGGTACAGAGGAACGCACACCGTTTGGAAGCTGCCCGTCCGGCTCTCGAAGCACTCGAACAATCGAATTGCCTCCGCATCGAGTGTGGAGAGCCCATGCCGACAAACGTCGTCGTCGCCGTCCCGCGCATACCCAAGCTGGACGACATGCGTCAGCTTACTTTTTCTGATCCCAGAAACAAGTTGATGACTCGCCAGCCTGCCTTTCACTTCCCAGCCAAGGACTCCATTCATCTGAGTTACTTCTTCGATGCAAATGCCAAGGCAGAATGGCTGCCTTTCTACGAACCATTCAGGCTGGGGCACGGCGAGAGCCTCTGTGTGTCGAAGGCCATGCTTGTCGATGCTCTGCCTCTGAAGAGGGCGGGCGTGCAGGCGTGGGAACCATCACAGCGAGGCAGACAGATGAGAGTCCTGCGATCGGGACTGCTCGACGACCTCATCCTCTACCACAACGCGAAGAAGTCGAGTCACGAAGTCGAGCAATCGGTCGCGTTCTTTTCAAAAGAACCGCGAGAGACACGATTGTTGTACCGTTTCTATCGTGACGGCGAACCGTATGCGTTTCACAAATGGGAGGTGACTACCGTCGCAGCGATGCTGCGGCACGCGGCCATGGAGCAAGTCCCCCCCGACCGGAAGGAGTATGCGGCGAACCATTCTCGGAACCAAGTGCAGTATCTCCCCTTGCCTACCATTGGTAAGTTCAGCGACGGTCGCATCCGCCGTGCGGTCATAGTTGACACCCTCGGCTTCCTGCCTGTCCACCGCGTCTCCGAGTTGGTCATGAATGATCTCAAAGGGAATGTGTTCACGGCAGTTAGGGAGACGGACACCGACAGTGTTTTCGAGCAGTATTTGATGCCGTCTCGCCGCTGGGTGACTGTCACCCCCGTTTTGCTGAACGGGTATGACACGAAACATGGAAAGAAGAGTCTCACAAAGCGTCGAAAGATGCTGACGAAGATGTTCCGGGTTGTGGGGTTACCTGTGCCGAGAACGATGCAAACATTTGCTGCAGGGGAGACGTTTGGGGTCAGCAACAAACACGGGAAGAACTACATCAAGACCATGCTTGCGGTGGACTTCGAAACTGAGGTCGCAGGAATGGTTGTAGTAGGTGCAGGACGCAATGCGGGGATGGGTATTTTCGCAAACCTTTCGGGGTCTGCGACAGTTTGAGGGTTTGCGCGGTTCTACCAAGAGGGAAGCGAACGAAGCCGCATGATTTGTGCAGATTGTGGAGCAGTAGCAATCCCCGCTTCGCGCGGGGTGGAATTGAAAGGCAGTATAAAGCTAGCCCCCATGTTAGGTTCCTTTCGTAGCAATCCCCGCTTCGCGCGGGGTGGAATTGAAAGGTACGGCGCTAACCTGTCCAACACTAACCTGTACGGCGTAGCAATCCCCGCTTCGCGCGGGGTGGAATTGAAAGTCTTAGCTCTCTTGTCACTAATAGCAAGGTGCTCTTGGTAGCAATCCCCGCTTCGCGCGGGGTGGAATTGAAAGCCATTCCAGCAACCAGATGGCACGTTGACCTGCGTCGTAGCAATCCCCGCTTCGCGCGGGGTGGAATTGAAAGTCTTTACGGGCATGACCATCTTTGGTCACATTATAAGTAGCAATCCCCGCTTCGCGCGGGGTGGAATTGAAAGCAGAAACTCCGCTCCTCTTATGTTAAGCGGGAAGTTGGTAGCAATCCCCGCTTCGCGCGGGGTGGAATTGAAAGGATGGGCGCGGCCGAGACGGATGCTTTCTTGAACGGTAGCAATCCCCGCTTCGCGCGGGGTGGAATTGAAAGAAGCCCGCGACGTTCCCCAACGTCAAAGAAATGCTTGTAGCAATCCCCGCTTCGCGCGGGGTGGAATTGAAAGTCAGTGAATAGGATCGCGCCCTTGAATTGCGCCAGCGTAGCAATCCCCGCTTCGCGCGGGGTGGAATTGAAAGTGGCGCAAGTATCATGGAGGTCTGTCACTCAATGAACGTAGCAATCCCCGCTTCGCGCGGGGTGGAATTGAAAGCTGGTGAAGATCATTGCCCGCGAAGGCGAGCGCGCTGTAGCAATCCCCGCTTCGCGCGGGGTGGAATTGAAAGTGAGGTATTGGATCTTGCTCTTGAGACTGTTGATAAGTAGCAATCCCCGCTTCGCGCGGGGTGGAATTGAAAGACGGAATGCGGTGTGACATGATAATGACGGTTGGGTAGTAGCAATCCCCGCTTCGCGCGGGGTGGAATTGAAAGTTGAATGCCAACACACTCGCACCACCACAGCCAGCGTAGCAATCCCCGCTTCGCGCGGGGTGGAATTGAAAGGGACCTTGGTCATCACCCGCTGGTCCTCGATCGCGGCGAGTAGCAATCCCCGCTTCGCGCGGGGTGGAATTGAAAGAAGGACCAGGCAACGCTCTTTTTTGCCGAAATGGAGTGTAGCAATCCCCGCTTCGCGCGGGGTGGAATTGAAAGTCAGAACCGCTCTCAGAGAGCCCTTTGAGGCCTGAATCGTAGCAATCCCCGCTTCGTGCGGGGTGGAATTGAAAGATACAGAAACCACCAACAGCGCCAGCTAATTCATGCACCTAGCAATCCCTGCTTCGTGCGGGGTGGAATTGAAAGGTTACTAGCATCGCCAGCATAGATTTTAGCAAACTCCGTAGCAATCCCTGCTTCGTGCGGGGTGGAATTGAAAGCGATCCGGCGCGGCCACGGGTTCCCGCCTAATTTTCGTAGCAATCCCTGCTTCGTGCGGGGTGGAATTGAAAGCCTGCCTGCCATGGTGCAATCTGGTTAGGAACGATGTGTAGCAATCCCTGCTTCGTGCGGGGTGGAATTGAAAGTTGGGCACTTTGAGCGTGCGGGCGTCGATATACGCCCTAGCAATCCCCGCTTCGCGCGGGGTGGAATTGAAAGACTTCTGGTCGATGGGGTGAGCAAAGTTCACACCGTCTAGCAATCCCCGCTTTGCGCGGGGTGGAATTGAAAGCCAGTAAGCTCATGAGTGCTATCGGTTGTGGTGGCGCTAGCAATCCCCGCTTCGCGCGGGGTGGAATTGAAAGTGCTCGATCGTCACGCCGATCCCGGTTACGACCGCTCTAGCAATCCCCCGTTTCGCGCGGGGTGGAATTGAAAGGTGAATGCCTCTAGGTCGGGGTGGTTGGGGTCTACACGTAGCAATCCCCGCTTCATTCCGGGGTGGAATTGAAAGTGATCCACCGCCACCACATCCCAGGCGCAATTGGTCTAGCAATCCCCGCTTCGCGCGGGGTGGAATTGAATCCGCACCAGGCGGGGTGCAATTTGAAATAGGATAGCGTAGTCAGTGTTGGCGATCAGATTGTCGAGCAGCAATCCCCGTTTCGGGCGGGGTGAAATTGAAAGATCGCCTGCTCGCGCGCCATCTGCTACACGTCTACGCTAGCAATCCCCGCTTTAGGCGGAGTGAAATTGAAAGTAGGCGAGCGTATACGTGTTGCGAGTGTCCGGCCAGCTAGCAATCCCCGCTTCGCGCGGGGTGGAATTGAAAGGCGATGTAGCCCAAAGCGGGCGTGGTTGAAATGTCCTAGCAATCCCCGCTTCGCTCGGGGTGGAATTGAAAGTCGAGAACCAGCCGCGCGCCGTCAACGCCGGTTTCCACTAGCAATCCCCGCTTCGCGCGGGGTGGAATTGAAAGTCGGCATCCGGCCGCTCAGCGTCAGAACCCGAGGCCCTAGCAATCCCCGCTTCGCGCGGGGTGGAATTGAAAGGGAACTGTACAGCAAGATCGGAGCGCCGAGATGATTTCTAGCAATCCCCGCTTCGGGCGGGGTGGAATTGAAAGTTGATTTCGTTCTTGCCGACTTATTCTGCGCGCTTCTTTCTTTTTGGTGGCAATCGCTTCGGAATGGGGATGAGTTTCAAGAGCTCCTCGGGTTTGACTTGGAGAGCGTGGGCGAGGCGCAAGATGCCGTCGAAGGTGATCGTGCGCTCGCCCCGCTCGATCCTCCCTACGTGGTTCCGGTGGAAGTCACACATCTCCGAGAGCTTCTCCTGGGAGAGATGCCGTTCAGTTCGTAATGCGCGAACCTGTTTGCCGAACAAATCCTTTGCGCTGGGCACGCCGTATAGGGTCTTTCGGCACTGCGACGGGAATCTACAGCCTCTTTGGTTTAACGCCTATTTGGTATAACACCCTGTTGGGTGTATAATCCCGTCCTCGCAGAGAATATAGCACGATGCACTACGAGATCTGCTGGGTCGGGGAGGATGGCCTTTACGGGTGCGGTCACGAGCACCCGAGCGTCGCGGACGCCGTAAGGTACATGACCCCGGCGAGCGGAAGCTTCATCCGGGCATGTGAATCTGGGGTCTTCCGGTCGCTCAATGAGACGGAAGTCGGCTACTTCCTTGTAGCGTTGCGCGAAATGCCCCAGAGGTCGTCCGAATGGAGCGAGGAGAAGGTCGCGGGGGCAAGTGAAGCTCGCCCCCGCGATTTCTTTGGATAGAGAGACGTATGTATGAGCCAAGGCAGGTGCGGGAAGGAACTCGGCGCGCGTGTTGTTGGGCTGCGCGCTTCGCTTTACGGCCGTCGGGATGACGATTATTCGGGAGGAATTTTTTGTGAGTTCCCGCGCGGTGCGGTTTCTCAAAGCTCCTCATAGCAAAAGGGACCCCTCGCTCCGCTTCGGGGTTTCAAGAAAACCACGATCGCCGACGGCCAACAATCGTATCCACGGCTGCCTGCATTTGGCGACGCACTTCATGACTGATTTCTTTGACTGTGGCGACACTCGCATTCTGAGCCGCGTCCGCGCCGCACAGCCGGTCAAGATGAATAGCCGGCAAGAATTGAATGTGCCATTTTGTGGGTAGCGGAAGGGGGAGAAATGGGAATGTTGAGATCGGCAAGCAGGGCCACTCCGAATAACGGATCCAGCGACGCCACTTGATCTGTGCGAAGATGGGGTAGATCTCTGCGCTGCCCACCACGACATACGGAATGATGGGCACCCGGTGACGCAGTGCTATCTTCACGAACGCATCGCGACCAAAACTCCGTAGCTGATAGGCCTGGCGATACGGCGTGAACGCGCCCTGAACTCCTTCGGGAAACACGCCCAACAGCTCGCCGCGTGCCAGAACCCGCTCCGCACTCTCCTGGCACGCAACCACACCTCCGAGCTTGGTGACGAAGTTCGAAATGAAAGGAAACTTAAAAAGCCCAGGATGCGTTAGATAGCGGGGAATTCTTCCCGTTTTCTGCAGCACCAGGTGTAAGGTCATCACCGCGTCCCAGGGCATGAAGCCGCGATGCGTGCCTACCAGCATGGCCGCACCTTGCTCGGGGATGTTTTCGAGGCCGTTGGCCTCAATACGCCAGTAATAGTCGCAGAGAAATTCGAAAACCGTCCAGCTGAGGGACTCGATGTATCGGCGATCCATGCCGAACTCGTCGAAGGTCACCGCCGGCTCGGTTGCCACCTGAGCCCGGCGCGGCAGGCGGACGGCGCGGGCGACTTCAGCAGTCGATTGCCGTGGATTGAACCCAAGGCGCTGTTTGATTTTTTGGTTGGAAACGGTCCATGGATAGCGCAGGTATTCGAGCGCCTCCGTCGAGTCTGCCAGACGCTGCCAGGTTCGGGGCAAACCTAGACGCCGTCCTCGAGCCAGCTTGATAGCTGTGTGAAGCGGCGCCACGGCGTCCGGCGCGACGTTGAACACACCATCAGTATCGCTGCGCGCTGCACAAAGCACAGCCCGAGCCAGATCGTCCAGAGTCAGAAGTTGTACCGTTGGATCATGTCCCGCGAGAGTAATCGTCACCCGGCGCATGAATCGCCGGCTGAGCATCGCGGGTGAGGGAAGCACCGTGGTTGGCCGAAGGATGGTAAATCGAGTCGAGCCGTTCCAACACTCCTGCGCCAAAGCTTCAAGCGATTTCCACCGGCCGGCGATCTGGTCACGTCCCTGGGTCGGGGCACTGTAGTCCTCCGCCACCAGACATTGCCGGGCACTGCCGGTGCCATAGATAAGAGCGCTCGATAACAGGATGAGCTTGTGCGGCCACAGCCGCGCGAACTGCTGGAAGACCTGGCGGGCTTCGCACAGATCCGGCGTCATGCATTCACGATCGGCGTATGACGGGACGTAAATGTAGGCGGTTTCCGCCGCATTTTGAACGATGGCGCCACGCCGGGTAAATTCTTCAATTCCGACGAAGCCGCATTTGCCCACGTTGAGCGAGCTTAGACGATCACGGAGATCGGCCGCCCAACTATTACTGCTGCACGCGACAATGGCGAGAGATGCCATGGACGAAGATGAGGATCATGGCGCAGTACGCAGCGCCGAATGTAAGAGTATATAAGTTCGGCACGGTGGGCTTCGTGGGCGCCCCGCGACAATGTTTCCGACCCCCGATCCCACACCAAAGTTTAATTGGACGGAGCTTTTTCTTTACAATCTGGGTACCTGTACATAAACTAGTGGCCATTCTCTCCCCAGGAAGTCTCTAGAATCCCCCAAAGGTCGGGGAAGCGCATCCTCCGGTACGCTCAGCTGGAGGAAGTTTGGGAGCGGCACAGCGTGCTTAACACGAAGACGCAGAGCAAAAACTATGTCAACGCATTTGCCGGGGCGGTGGCGGCGTTGAGCCATGGCGGAGAAGATCTGACGGCGCGCGCGCTGGAAATGCTGGTCAATGACTTTGACGCCGACCGGGCTGAACTCTGGCTGTGGGATGGTCCCTCCGGTTCCTGCTACTTGACCCATGAGGCCGGACAAAAGGCCGCACGCCGTCGCGATTACGCGGAAGGGGGCGCCGGGGCCATCGGCAAGCTGGCGTACAACAAGACCAGCATCGAAAATATAGTGCTCGGGACCTTCGGTGGCGACGATCAAGACTTCGCCCGCAAGACTGGACTAACGCATATCTCAGGGTATCCCTTACTCTCCGGCGAGCATCTGGCCGGCGTGCTGGCGCTCTACAACCACACCGAGGTTCCGGAAGACCTGCTCCTGTGGTGGCGCCTTTATGCCGAGATGAGCGCGGCCAAGCTCAACAACGTCCTCACCTCGCAGGAAAAAGATAAGCGGATCAACCAGCTCTCCTTGCTGTTTGAGGCTACACGTCTGCTCAACTCGACTTTGGATTTGGCTGAGCTGTTGGAGCTGATCCTGAAGATCGCGCGCACAGAAGTCAAAGCCGACCGCGGCACAGTCTTTTTGGTGGACGCCCGGCGCAACGAGTTGTGGTCGATCGCCGCGTCCGGATTGGATCACCAGGAGATTCGTATCCCCTTCGGCAAAGGAGTCGCCGGATGGGTGGCGGCCACCGGGCAGCTCGTCAACACCGATGACGCCTACAGCCTCGATTTTTTCGATCCCAGCTTCGATCAACGGCTGAATTACCAGACGAAGTCTCTCTTGAGCCTGCCGATCCGCCATCACTCGGGCGAAGTCGTGGGCGTGCTGCAGCTGTTGAACGCGGAGAACGGCCAGTTTTCCACCGCCGACGTTGAGTTTCTAACCAAACTCTCCGGGCACATGGCCATGGCGTTGGAAAATGCGCGTCTGCATCGCGACTCCATGGAGCAACAGCGCATCGAGCGCGAGCTGTCGCTGGCACGCAGCATCCGCCAGCGTCTTCTGCCGGAAGCTCCGCCGGTGGTTCCCGGGTACGACATTGCGGTGCTCAGCGATTTCTGCTTCGATGTGGCCGGCGATTACTACGATTTTCTCCACCTCGGGCCCCAGTCGCTGCTGATGGTCATCGCCGAGGTAGAAGGCAAAGGAGTTTCCTCAGCGCTCATCATGGCCAATCTGCAGGCCACGTTGCGCGCGCTGGTGTTGCATCTGCATTCGCTCGAAGTGCTGGCCTTCTCGCTCAACGAGATGCTTTACAAAGACACGCGGGCCGGCAAGCATCTCAGCCTCTTCCTGGGCCTGGTGGATACACGAAAGAAGGTGTTGCATTACGTCAATGCCGGCCTCGCTCCCCCGATTCTGGTGCGCGCCAAGGACGGCGCGGTCAGGCTGCTTGAAGAAGGCGGCACCGTGATCGGGCTATTCCCGCAAGTGGATTACACGCGCGGCTCACTGAAGCTGGAGCCGGGCGATTTACTGGTCTGTTGTACCGACGGCATTCTGCAAGTATCGGATGAGAAGAAAGAAGAGTACGGCACGCGGCGCTTAGCAGAGTTTGTCAGCAGCCAGCGCGAGCGGAGCGCGCAGGGTGTCGTGGATGCGGTGCTGGGTGAAATTGCCAATTACCCTTCCTCCAGCATGAACGACGACGACAAAGTGCTCATCGTAATGAAGGTGACCGCGGAAAAAGACCAAGCGCCAACCAAAAGTAGGAAATGAGTTCTCGCTTCTGCAATCCCGAGCGCAGCGAGGGATCCCTACCAGATCGGGTGATCGGATCATCGGGAGATCGGGTGATCGGAAACTCGAAGACGCAATGCGCTAGGACGAGCCGCATGAATAATCCGCGACTTCACGGATGGTCCGATGACCCGATCTCCCGATCTGATATGGATCCCTTGCTTCGCTTCGGGATTTCAGAAAGAGATATTCAATTCTTCTCTTGCACAACCAAGCCCGCATCTTTCGCCAGGTAACTCTTGCGACGAAACCAATCTTCCATAGCCTCGCGCAGGCGGTCGAGCGGAACGCGGGTGCCGATCTCTATCAGGCCGTCCGCGATCGGCAAGGTATCGTCAAAAACCGGATCATTGGTGAAGTTGCGCATAGCAAAGTTATCGAGCCACTTTATCGGGCATGCAGTGAGCTTGCCTTCGGCCTGATACTGAACACTGATTTTTCTCGAGTACATGTGCAGAATGTGCAACTTGGGTGACCTTTGCATTGTACCCGGAGGGCTGCCCGGTGACGTTGGTCTTGTTTACTAGATAGATAAGAGCCGGTGAGCCCAGGTCCGGCTTTTCACCGGCCCATGGGATGGGGGACATGTCCTTGCGTAACTGCGACCATTGTAATAACGGGTGCATCCTACTCACTAGAAGATGGTACGAGGTGTCTCCCCATGACAGTAGCAAGCGCTAATATTGATGTTAACCAATTAGTAAATAATCTTCAGACTCTGACGAGCGAATTGACGGCTCTTCACGGCGAGCTTTATTGGTTGGCCATGCAATCGGAGGATTCGGCCGGACCAACTGCTCCCGCAGCTGAACTCGACGTGGAACTTTTGACGGCCTTGAAGGGCGCTGTCGACAACATGAGAATGCTGTTGTGGGATTACCTGGCAACGGCTTCCGAAGTCGATCCCGGAAAAGTGCAAGAAGGGATGGAAGCCCAAAAAGTTCAGCGCGTGGCTCACTTCCTGCAACTCTTGCGCGACCGCCTGGGCCGCGCGCCGGCGGAACAACCGCTTTCCTTCATTGAAAAAATCAGCGCGACCGTAAAGCAGCGCCTTGGCGAGCGCCTTGGCGACAAAGTAGCGTAGACGCCAACGGCGAGCCGGGGCCGCGAATCAACGCGAAGGAACACGAATCACAAACTGAACTGGCGAGGCGGGATTTGCCGGATTCGCGGTCTTTTGCCTGCATTCGCGGCTGAAAATCTTCAACCCTTCTTCGGCCCCGGCGCCGCTGCACGGACGCTTTCCGGCGCGTCGAATTTCTCGAAGTTTTTCGCAAAGCGCGCGGCAAGCTCGGCAGCCGACTTATCGTAAGCAGCCTTGTCTTTCCAGGCATCGCGGGCCCGCAAGAATTCCGGCGGTACACCAGGGGCAGACTTCGGAATGGTCAGGCCGAACGCCGGATCGACTTCGAATTCCACTTTGTTCAAGCGGCCATCTACGGCTGCTCGAACCATAGCCCGAGTGTAGGGCAGCTTCATGCGTGCGCCCACGCCGTACGGTCCGCCGAACCATCCGGTATTTACCAGCCAGCACTGCGCGCTGTGCTCTTTCATGCGCCGGCCCAGCATCTCAGCGTAAACCTTCGGCGGCAACGGCAGGAACGGCGCGCCGAAGCAGGTTGAGAAATTCGGTGTCGGCTCTTTCAGGCCGGCTTCGGTTCCGGCAACCTTGGCGGTGTAACCGGAGAGGAAGTGATACATGGCTTGCTCGGTGCTCAGTCGGGAGATCGGAGGTAACACGCCGAACGCATCGGCGGTAAGGAAGATAATGTTCTTGGGATGCCCGCCGACGCCGGGGATCACGGCGTTGTCGATGTACTCGACAGGATAGGCGACGCGGGTGTTCTCGGTCTTGCTGCCGTCGTCATAATCGGGGATACGGGTTTCCAGATCGAGCGTAACGTTTTCCAGCACCGAGCCGAAACGAATGGCGTTCCAGATTTGCGGCTCGTTCTCCTGCGAGAGCTTGATGGTTTTGGCGTAACAGCCGCCTTCGAAGTTGAAGATGCCGTTGGGGCTCCAGCCGTGCTCGTCGTCGCCGATCAGGCGGCGCTCAGGATCGGCGGAGAGCGTGGTCTTGCCGGTCCCAGAAAGTCCAAAGAACAGTGCGGTCATGCCGTCCTGGCCCACGTTGGCCGAGCAGTGCATCGGGAATACGTTGTTCTGCGGAAGCAGGAAGTTCATGACGGAGAAGATCGACTTCTTCATCTCGCCGGCGTAGCCGCTGCCCACCACCAGAACCAGCTTGCGAGCGAAGTTGACGCCGATGAACGCTTCCGAGCGCGTGCCGTCACGCTGAGGATCAGCCAGGAAGTCCGGTACCCCGACCACAGTGAACTCTGCACGGTGCGTTTTCAGTTCTTCTTTGGTCGGGCGTATGAACATGGCGCGCACAAACAAGCTCTGCCAGGCCTGGGTGTTGATCACCCGAATCGGCATTCGGTATTTGGGATCGGCGCCGGCGTGCAAGTCCTGCACAAAAAGTTCGCGGCCGCGTAGGTACTCGAGTACGCGCTCAAAAATGGCGTCGAATTTTTCCGGATCGAACGGCTGATTGATCTCGCCCCAGTTCACCAGGTTGACGGTGATAGAGTCTTTGACTGTGAAGCGGTCTTTCGGTGTGCGTCCCGTGTACTTACCGGTGTAGGCGGCAAAGGCGCCGTTATCGGCGAGATGGCCTTCGCAGCGGCGCACGGCATGCTCGACCAGCGGGCCCGAGTGCAAATTGGAATGAACCTTGTTGGTCTTGAGAAGTGTATCCAAGGCGGTGGTATCAATGGCTGGCAAAGTCTGCGACATAATCTGGAGAACTCCTATGCCCAAAACCTCTGAGCGCGCGATGCCGGTCTGGCGCTCATCGTGGGTCTGCGGGAAAACTGACGCTAGGCCGTGGTAACCAGCGCGTCTTGAGGCGCGCCAACTTCGTTCAGGACTGCATTTAAATGCGCGAGCGCTTCCTCAACCGTCAACGTGTACATCTCGCGTCCGTGTTCGTAGCTGCCATTTTCAATGGACGTTTTCAAAAAGTGTCCCGCGGTCTGGATGGCAAGCGGATCGCTGATCATGCGGCCGGTGCGCCGGTTGTACTCTACCCAAGTTGGATGCGGCAACGCGATCCAAACTGGCCGCCCGCTGGCCAAAAATTTTATATCAACAGCGTCGGCGTGGCGGGTGGCGATGGCGACAATCAGGGCCTGGTAAACACAGTGCAGCCGCTTTCCGCTCCAGCGATCGTTAACGTGGAAATCCTCGTACATGCTATTAGAACTATAGCGGACACCGGCAAAACAAGGCAATTGTAACCATCAGGCAAGCTGGACCGCAGGCGCCCCGCCTGCGCAAGAGGAAGCAACCGCAGCCGATGGCGGCTTCGCTCCGGCCCTGTGACCGCGGTCACATATACAATTCACCTTCACGGCCCGCGAAGGATCATAAGGTACAAATGTCAAGCCAAACGATGCGAGCAGCGTGGATCTCCCGCTTCGGCGGTCCGGAAGTTTTGGAGGTGCGGCAGGTCAGCAGGCCTCAGATTACGCGGGAGCAGGTTTTGGTGCGGGTTCGAGCTTCGGCTCTGAACCGTGCCGACCTTCTGCAACGGCAAGGCAAATACCCGCCGCCACCGGGGATTGTCGCGGAAATGCCCGGCATTGAATTCGCCGGTGAGGTGGCCGAAGTGGGAACCTCCGTCCAGGAATGGAAGCCGGGTCAGCGGGTGTTTGGTCTGCTGGGCGGCGGAGCGCACGCCGAGTACATCGCCACCCATGAACGCCTGTTGGCGGAAATACCGTCGAATCTGGATTGGGCTCAGGCGGCAGCGGTTCCCGAGGTCTTCATCACCGCCCACGACGCGCTTTGGACGCAGGCACGGCTGCGTCCCGCCGAGACCGTGCTAATCAACGCGGTGGGCAGCGGCGTGGGCCTGGCAGCTGTACAACTCGTTCGGGCGGTGAACGCCGTTCCCTTCGGGACTTCGCGGACCGCGGACAAGATCGAGCAGGCAAAAGCCCTCGGTCTGGAAGCGGGCATACTGGTTCGCGAAAACTTCGATGACTTAGTCACCGCGGCTAACCAGTGGACGGAGGGCAAGGGCATCGACGTCTTCATCGACCTGGTGGGCGGCGCATACGTCAACGCCGCGCAAAAGCTGCTCGCGTTGAAAGGCCGGATGATCCTGGTGGGTGCAGTGGCCGGCGGGATCTACGAACTGGATTCCCGTTACGTGATGAGAAAGCGCCTGGAGATTCGCGGCACGATGCTTCGCGCTCGCAGCTTGGAAGAGAAGATTCAGGCCACCCAGGCTTTTGCCTCCCAAGTCGTGCCCCTGCTAGGCACGGGTGTGCTCCGTCCGACGATCGACAGCAAGTTCCCCTTCGAGGATATCGCCAAAGCTCATGCCCGGCTGGAATCAAACGAGACAGTGGGCAAGGTCGTGGTCTTGTTCGGGTAGTGAGCAGGTGGTGATCGCCATCCGTTTAGCGACGCTTTTTGGCTTTGACCTGCCCAACCCGTGCCTTGACCAGCTTCTTGATAAGACCCGTCGGGACCGGTTTGTCCATGGGGAAATGGATCGTCCCCCTGCTCTTGGCGAAGCCCTCAAGATCACTCTTAAACGCCTCGATCACGGCGGCGGTAGGGAACAAACTGCAGTGATCCGAAAACGCGGCGAACCACACCAGCACTTCTTTATCTTTGAACGCGGGAATCCGGTAGCTGATGGTCTCGGTAGCCGTGCGCGGGAGCGCAGACCGAATGGCGGCTCGAATCTTCCGCAACATGCTGCAGGCTGGCTCCGGGATGCCGGCCAAGTATTCGTCAACGGTTTTGGGAGTGCTGTTGGCTTTCGCTGAAGATCTGCGGCTGGCGGATTTCTTTTTTTTCACGCGCGTCTCCCCAAGAGTCTGTCGCAAAAATACCTTCAGAGCCCAGCGCACCGTCCTCGACAGGGGCTAAAGCCCAAATTGTTGTTTGCTGATTCGGCATGACTTCGCAGCCATCGCTCACTGCGCTCGCTCCGGCTAAACGCTAAAGTCGTGCCCTGTTACGAATCGTGTTTCTTTGAGACACGTTGTACAAACAACGTCCTAGACTACGCTAGTTCCTGGGTGCAATAAAACAGGCGCGCGGGAAGAATATTGCGGGGTTCAAAATCCTGGCGGATCTGGCGGAAGTGGGTTTGCAGGTAGGGCAGAACCGCACGCGTGAATTGATAGACCAACACCGCGCCTCCCGGTTTCAGAGCCTCACGCGATTCGCGCATGATCTTTTCCCGTAGCTCCACTGGCATTGTGGTGTAGGGGATGCCGGAGATGATGTAGTCGGCGCCATCGAGTTTGAGGCGGTCCAGCTCCCTTTGTACGGTTTCCGCGGATCCATGAACCACATTCAGGCGCGGATCAGGAAAAGCACGCGCCAGGTAGCTGACGAAATCTTCATTCATCTCAAAAACAACGAGACGAGAGTTGGGCTGCATTCGGGCTAGGATTTGCGCTGTGATGGTACCCACACCCGGGCCGTACTCCACGATTGTTCGAGCGCGGGTCCAATCTACCTTGGTCAGAAGGCGATCGATCAAGAAACGTGAGCTCGGAATCAGCGAGCCCAGCATCTTTGGATGCTGTAGAAAATTCTTGGCAAACAATAAGGTTTCTTCGCTTCGCGAAGACTTAGGCAACATGGTTCGCTCGCAAAAATTGTTCGGCATCACTGTCAAGAATACAATACGCCTTCTCTCTAAGATGTAAAGAATCGCGGAGAGGAGGCTATATTTGCCAGCTAAAAATGCTTTCCCGTGGAGAGTGTGTCGCCGCGGGCCCCCAATCTCCAACACGGAGGAGCGGAGTAAGCGGAGGGAGGATTAGGTCTTGAGTTTCGCTGCTGACTTTGCCATTCACCTCCGCTATCCTCCGCTTCCTCCTTTCCTCCGTTGTTGAAGAGCCCAGGGGCCCCAAATCTGTATTTGCCGCTTGTCATAATCCAGCATAAAATCAGGAGTCAGTCAGCGGCTGGTCAGGAATTCTCGAATTGAATCTTGTGCGCGCGATCTACCCGGGTTCGTTTGACCCGCTCACCAATGGCCATCTCGACCTGATTGAGCGGGGCAGCAAGATCTTTGACGAACTGATTGTCGGCATCCTGCGCAACGCCGAGAAAGATCCGCTTTTTACCCTGGCCGAGCGCCGGGAGATGTTGGAAGAGATGGTGCGGCCCTACGAAAATGTCCATGTCGACACGTTTGAAGGACTATTGGTTGATTATGCGATGCAGAAGAGAGCCAAGGCAGTGCTGCGCGGCATCCGCGCCATCAGCGACTACGAATACGAACTGCAGATGGCTTTGATGAACCGCAAACTCCAGCCGCACCTGGAAACTGTCTTTATGATGCCTGCCGAGGCTTACTCTTATTTGAGTTCACGCCTGGTGAAAGAGATTTTTCGTCTTGGCGGTTCGGTCCGCGGCCTGGTGCCGGAACTGGTCGAACAACGACTCCGCGAAAAGTTTCAGATTAAGGCTGCAAAAATCTGAGCGAGGTTAAAAAACATGGCGATCCTTCCCGGGGTAAAGCAGTTGAGTGATCGCGTGAACCGGATCGAAGTTTCCGCCACCATGGCGGTGGTAGCGGAGGCCGCAAAATTGAAGGCCGCCGGTGCCGATCTAGTAGAGTTCGGCGCCGGAGAGCCCCATTTTTCGACGCCGCAGCATATAAAGGACGCGGCCATCGCCGCCATCCAGCAGAATTTCACGCGCTACACGCCGGTTCCCGGCATTCCTGAGCTGCGCGCGGCCATCGTAAAGCGCCACGCGGCGGATTTCGGCTCAGCGTACAAGCCCGAAGAAGCCATCGCCTCGACCGGTGGCAAGCTGGCCCTGTTCAATGCGATCCAGGTATTAGTCGACCACGGAGATGAGGTCATTCTGCCCGTCCCCTACTGGGTGTCGTTCAAAGACATCATCGAATACGCCGGCGGCAAATGCGTATACGCTGAAACCCAGGAAGTCGAGGGCTTCCGGCTAACTGCGGAGATCATCGAGCGCAAAATCACGCCGCATACTCGCGCCATCATTCTCAACAGCCCTAATAATCCCAGCGGCGCGGTGCTCGATCGCGACGATTTCGCCTCGATTCTCCGCCTGGCGCACAAGCGCGGCATCTACGTGATCGCCGACGAGTGCTACGTCTACTTAAATCATGCAGGAAACTTTTCTGCCGGCTCTGTCACTGAAGCCCGCGAACACACGGTGATTATCGGCTCGCTCTCCAAGACCTATGCCATGACCGGCTGGCGTTTGGGTTACGGTCTGGGGCCGGCGCCTATTGTCAACGCCATGGCCAAGTTGCAGAGTCAGAGCACTTCCAGCACCGCGCACATGATCCAGAAAGCCGCGGTCGAGGCTCTGAACGGGCCACAGGAATGTGTGGCCCGCATGAAGGCCGATTACCTACAACTGCGCGATCAAACGCTCGAGGCCCTGGCCAAGATTTCGGGCATCACCTGCGTGAAGCCAGAGGGCGCGTTCTACGTCTACCCAAACATCTCGGCGTACTTTGGCAAAGCGGGCATAAACTCGGCCGCTGAGGTGGCCAGACGCCTGCTGCATGAGGCGCACGTGGTGACGGTACCGGGCGAAGCCTTCGGCACCCGCGATCACATCCGCTTGTCCTACGCGACGTCATCGGCCGAGATCAAGCGCGGGGTGGACCGGATGCGCACGTGGTTCGCCGGGCTGTAAGGACATAGGTAATGAAGTTTGCGAAGAGGCACTCTCGCCGGCAGGCGCTCAGGATAACACCGCCACGCTTTTGCGAGTCTAAGATTTGAGCCTCAGCAAGAGAGCCGCATCCTCGCAGAACCCAATGCCTGATCTTTATCCATTGCACCTGCGGCCTGAATTCCACGAGCGCGTGTGGGGACGCAGCAATCTAGCGCCGTTCTACGCCCGGGAAATCGCTGGCAACCCTATTGGAGAAGCCTGGCTGACCGGCGACGCTTGCATCGTATCCAATGGTCCGCTCGCCGGGCGCACGCTTTCAGAACTCACCCGCGAATACGGCGCGCGTCTCGTGGGCGAAGCGGCGACCGATCCGGCGCGCTTTCCCCTGCTGATCAAGTTTCTGTTTCTCCAGGACAGGCTATCGGTCCAGGTACATCCCGACGATGAGACTGCCGCTCTACTGGGCGAACCGTGCGGGAAGACCGAGTGCTGGTATGTGCTGCACGCCGATCCCGGCGCGCAGGTCGGCCTGGGCCTCAAGCCGGGAACGACGAAAAAGGACGTCGAAAGCGCGATCCGTGAAACTCGCATGGAGCAGCTACTTAACTGGTTTGAAGTTCGCCCCGGTGAAATGTTCTACGTAGAGGCGGGAACCGTTCATGCCTTAGGTGGAGGCGCGGTGATCGTCGAAACCCAGCAGAACTCGGACACCACGTATCGGCTCTATGACTATGGCCGTCCACGCCAGTTGCACGTGAAGGAAGGCTTGTGCGCTACCAAAGAACAAACCCACGCCGGAAAAGTAGCTCCCGGACGGGAACAAATCGAAAACGGCAAGGGGCAGGTGAACTTGGTAACCTCCCCCAGTTTTGTCGTCGATAAGTTCAAGCTGACGCAGCCTTGGCAGTTTCAACGTCCCCGGCATGCGAAACGTAGTGTGTGGTGTCTGGTGCTGACGCGTGGATGTGGTGTAATCGAAAGCGATGGAGCTGCGACGGTGACTGTTTCAGCCGGCGAAGCTCTGGTGGTTCCAGCAACGGTCGACCGGTTGATGCTGAGACCGCAATGGGACATGGAATTTTTGTGCGCCTCGCTGCCGCTTGAGCCGGTGGGGCATCCCACGACGATGTTGCTCGAAACGGCTGCTGGAATTCCTGAGGTGAGGCAAGCGAGAACTGAATGAACCAGACAAGTTTTAGAGGACGACGTCATGCAGCGTTGAGCAAGCACCTTTTCTATCCCGTTATCCTGGCCGGAGGCAGCGGCACACGATTCTGGCCGCGCAGCCGGCGCAGGCTGGCCAAACAGGTGTTGGCCCTCGAAGGCAAGCAAACCATGATCCAAAATACCGTCGAGCGCTTGCTGCCTCTGGGAGCAGAAGAGGCGTTCTGGATCATCACCAACGAATTTAGCAGCGAAGCGATTCAGAACCAGTTGCCAGGGATCCCGCCCCAGCAAATTATCGTAGAACCTGAGCCGCGCAATACCGCGCCAGCCATCGGGCTGGCGGCATTTCTGCTCGAGCGCCTCGCGCCTGAATCCATTATCGGCATGTTTCCTGCCGATCATGTCATCAGCGACGAGAAGAAGTTTCACAAGATCCTGCGGCGCGCGATCGAACTTGCCGCAAAACAGGGAAACATCGTGGTCATGGGCATTGAGCCGACGCGAGCTGAGACTGGCTACGGTTACATCGAAACCGGAGACAAGCTTGATTCCGAGCTCTTCCGCGTCACGCGCTTCACCGAGAAGCCGAACCAGCAGCGAGCAGAAGAGTTTATCTCCGCCGGTAATTACTACTGGAACAGCGGTATGTTTGTTTGGAGCGCGGCCACACTGAGCAGTGCTCTTCGCGAACATTTCCCTGAGAGCGCGCCCTATCTGGAAGAGATCGCCGCAGCCTGGGGCACAAAGGACTTCGAGAAGACATTCGCACAGCTGTATCCGAAATGCGAAAACATCAGCATCGATTACGCAGTTCTTGAGCCCCGCTCCGCGAAAGGCCAGCATTCGTCGAAGCTGCTTTGCCTGCGCGCCGGTTTCGGCTGGAACGACCTCGGGTCCTGGGCCGCGCTGTATGAACATCATGCGGTTCAGCTCAAAGATAATGGGCGCAACGTGCTTGACGGCAAGGATTTCTATGCGCTCAATGCCGCCGGCAACTACATTTACGCCCCGAAAAAATTTATAGCTGCAGTCGGCGTGAGTAACCTGGTGGTGGTTGAGACCGAAGACGCCATCCTGGTGACCACACGCGAGCACTCTCAGGATGTAGGCAAGATCGTGAAGTATTTGACCGACAAAAACAAAACCGACCTGGTATGAACCTAGGTTCGACGAATTGCCAAAGGCTCAATGGAAGGCTCTTGGTTGGTGGTTATGTGCGAGGACGGACACGGAAGAAGCGCCGGAGGCGCGAAATGAGTTAGCCCAGGCCGTAAGGCCTGGGTAGGTGGAAAAAGGGACCGAGCCCCGGAGGGGCGACACCCAATGCAGATTTCTGTGTGCCGCCCCTCCGGGGCTCACCGCTCTACGGCATTTTACCTAGCGCTGGCGCGCTGGGCTAACTCATTTTGCGCCTCCGGCGCTGGAGTAATCGCAGGGATAAACTCTTTACCGCGCGGCAGCGTTGCCTGTGTGAGCAGCTCGACGATTTGTTCACGCGGTTAAGGCATAACATGCAGGAGATCAAATTTGGCACGGACGGCTGGCGCGGCGTCATCGCCGAGGACTACACCTTTGAAAACGTCCGCCGCGTTGCTGGGGCCATTGCCGCTTACGTCTTGAAGGAAGAGAACCCGGGTCACGGTGTGGTCATCGGGTACGATACTCGCTTTGGCTCGCGTCGTTTTGCCCAAGCCTGTGCCGAAACCATCGCCGCCGCTGGCATTCCCGTCAAGCTTGCCAACGACTATACACCCACGCCGGCGCTGTCTTATGCCGTCAAGAATCTAAACGCGGCCGGCGGAGTCATGATCACCTCCAGCCACAATCCCTGGAGTTGGAATGGCGTGAAGTTCAAGGCCACCTACGGCGGATCGGCGACGCCGGCGATCATCGCCAAAATTGAAGCCAATGTTCGCTCGGGCGCAATGCCCATGGGCGCTCCGGCGAAGATAGAAGAGGTCGACTTCAAGCCAGCCTACGTCCAGGCGATCACGCGTTTTGCCGACTTGAACAAGATCGCCAAGGCCGGCTTCAAGGTCGCGATTGACTGCATGTACGGCGCCGGACGCAACGTGCTCTCCGATATTTTCAAGCAGCGGGATATTGCGCATGTGCAGATCAGGAATGAATTGAACCCGCTGTTTCCCGGCATCAATCCTGAGCCGATCGAGCCGCACGTTCGCAGCCTGCAAGATATCGTGGTCAAAGAAAAATGCCACGCTGGGTTCGCCACCGACGGCGACGCGGACCGCATCGGCGCCGTTGCGGAAGACGGCAGCTTTGTTGACTCCCACAAGATTTATTCAATCCTGCTGCAGTGGCTGGTCACGCGCAAAGATTGGCCGGGCGACGTGGTGCGCGCCTTCAACACCACGCGCATGCTCGATCGCATTGCCGCAAAACATGGCCGCAGGCTCATTGAGTGCGGCATCGGCTTCAAGTACATCTGCGACCTGATGATGGATGAAACCCGGCAGATTTTGGTGGGCGGTGAGGAATCCGGCGGCATCGGCATCCAGCGCCATTTGCCCGAACGCGACGGCATTCTCAATTCGCTGCTCCTGGCCAACGTGATGGCCGATGAAGGCAAGAGCCTGGGACAGCTGGTGTCCGCGCTGCAGACAGAGTACGGCCCGCATTTCTACGCTCGTCGCGATCTGACCGTATCCAACCAGATCAAAGAAGCCGCCATCATGCGCGCCGCAAGCGCGGAAACCACGACCCTCGGCCCTTACAAAGTCCAGCGTAAGGAAAACCTGGACGGAATCAAATTCTTTCTCGATGCGCCAATCAGGGAGAAAGGAGCGGATGCATGGGTTTTGTTTCGGTCCTCAGGGACGGAGCCGCTCATGCGGATCTACATTGAGGCTTCATCGCCGGAGTTGGTACAGGAGATTCTTGAGTCGGCCGTGGCCTTCGTGCATGCTAAAGCTCCAGCGCGCGCATGAGGGGATCGCCGGAATCGCCGACATCGCACGGAATCGCCGGGATCGGGAAGACTCCGATGACGGCGATCACGCGCGATCACGGCGATTCCGGCGATCTTCCTACATCCACGTTCCCCAACGCGACCGCGCGGAAGCGGCCTGAAAGAGCGCCGAACGAGATGGAACCCACGATGGGATGCGGCGAAAGCGCGAGAGTGCCTCTAACGCGCGAGTACGCTGATGCCGGTCGAAGCCGCGCACGTATTGGCGGATGACCTGGGGCATGGTCATGCGCAGAGCGGCGGAGAAGTTCTGCTCGGCCATCTCCCGCATCTGATCTTCAGATTGCAGCAGATCGACGATGGTAGCAGCCAAGGCTCGGCGATCGCCAATCGGACAAAACTTGATCGCCAAACCTTCGTTTTCGCACATTTCACGAAAGTCGGATATATCGGACGAAACGATGGGAACGCCGTGTTGCGCCGCCAAATGCGCCACACCACTGGCTCCGGCAGCGGATGTGTAGGGCAGCGCCAACACCGACGCCGTGCGAAAGAGCTGGGGAATATCTTCTTCCGGGATGTAGCCCAGAAACTCAATCCTGGGATGGCTCTTGTACTGCTCCCGCAGCGACTCGACGTATCCCGGAGAATTTGGGTTGTTGGAGCCGGCGATCACCAGCCGCGAGGTCGGAAGACGCGTGGCGATCTCCTTTTCAAAGGTCTCGATCAACAGCTCGCATCGCTTATAAGTTCCCCATTTGCCGAAGGCGAGAATGCGATGCTCCGGGTTTCCTCGCCGCGAAAAGTCAGGATACTCAGGCCGCGCGGAAAGAATTCCATGCGAACGGAAGTGAATATTTTCGCCGCGATACTTGTCGATCAGCGTGCGCCGGTAGGCCGGAAGCAGCACCGAGACCGAATTGGCCATCAGGATCATGCGCGTGGCCAGGTTGCCGCCAATTTTGAAGAGGGTCTTATTGCGGACGCCCGCGTCATTCAGGTCGATGTGGTCCATCAAATGATGCAGCGTGACGTGCGTGTAGTATCCGGCCAGGCGCGTGGTGAGAGGTAAAGTCAACCCGGAAAACGCCGCGAAAGGATGGTCGCGGTTGCCGAAACTCGAAAACACCAGGTTGAACCATACAACATCCGGATTAATTCTGCGCAGAGCTTTCAGCACCCGGCGATGATTGGACGGATCATCGACAGCCCAGGATCGCTCCACGTTGAACTCGGCTAGCTCCGGCTTTTGCGGGTGAAAGTCGTCTCCCAGAACCGTCAGACTAATGAGCGGATCGGCTTGGAGTTCATGAGCCACGTGAAAGCCGTACTCATTGAGCACAGCCTTGCTGGGCGGAAAAGCAGTGACGAAACAGATCTTCATGCGCGCAAAACCTGCGTTAGAAGAGCGAGATTCTGATCACCGGACGATAGGAGGAAGTCTTCCCACTGCCGCTGAAGTTATAGAACGTTTGCTGCTGCAAGCCGGCGGAAAAGCGGAGCGGGTAATCCACGGCGATAGCGCCGGTTCCGTCGTTGACGCTTCGCCGCAAAGGTTTCATGTAAGAAACCATGACGCCGCTCTGCACGTTGTCGTAGAGATCGAAACCCTGGCCGTGTGTGAAGTCCACGCTGCCGTCCACTGTCCAGCGTGGGTTGGGTTTTACCTCAACGCGCATCCCGGGCACGAGAATCTGCGCGGTGACAAATTCGGTGCCTTGCACGCGCCAGGAGCGCACGTACTTGGCGAGCCCGGCTACGGTCACCTTTTCGCCCCACTTGTGCTGCAGGCCTCCCCAGGTTGCTGTGGTGAAGTACTCACGGGGCACGGGGCTGAACAGAAGATCGCGCACGGAGTACCCAGTGATCATGGAGCTTTGTCCCCAAGGCCGGCCTACTTCGAACTCCACCGTCGCTCCCAGGTCGCGCGAATGCTGAGTCTGCTCGGTGAATGGACCGGCTTCATGGATGGCGTCGCCGCGAATGGTGATCCACTGAAACAGAGGCGTGGAGGTCAGGTAAAGGTACTGGCGGAAGAGTTGTTGGTTCAATTGCACGGGAGAATCGGTATCCCGGCGGATCGTGAACTCGATGCCCGGATTCAGCGTGAAGTGCGCGCCGCCAAGTCGCAACACCGGCGTTGTGCCTACATCGAAGATCGTATCGTAGGTGTTGCGGCGAACGATTGCGACCTGGCTCGGGAGGGAGAAGCTACCGCGGAAATTGCGCAGCCCTACAAAACCATTGATAGGGAGGAAGCCCTGCGGATGGTAGCGGAATGTGCTCCCGACGCCGGTTTCCTGTGACGACCGCGGAGAAACCGGAGAGCCGATGAACTTGGTGTCCATCTGGTACAACGTGGCATCCTCAAACACGGCGCCGCTGTAGAAGTCGTTCCTCATGCTGAAGTTGGAGAGGACCGGCGTTCCTTCCTGCCCCGTAACCTGCAGCATTCCACGTTCGGCGGTATCGTCGCCTGCCGCAATTTGGTTGGCGCGAGCGAAAGCCGAGATGGCTTCCAGCGTATTGTGCTGTTGGTTGTAAACGTTGCCCCAGGCCAGTTGATAGTCGTAGCTCTGCTGATGGTCTGGCGAATCGCCAAGCGCCGATAGAACTCCCGCAGCTTGTTGATCCTTACCTTGAGCGATGAATGTGTCGGCCAAACCGATGGCCACCGTCTCGTCCGACGCACCCAAATCTTTAGCCTTCGAGAAATAGCGTTGCGCGAGGTCGAAATCGTGGGCAGCCAAGAAGATGTTGGCAGCCTCGATGAGATTATCGGTAGTAATCGGGGATGCTTCGCCGATACGCGATTCAGCGAAGGCCAAACCGACTTCTTGTTTAGCAGATTCCAGCTTGCCTTCGTGCACAAACAATTTGGCGAATTCCAAACGCACGTCAACACGGTTTGCGTCCGGCGCTTCGAGCGCGCGGGTGAAGCGATCCATGGCGGCGCCGCGGTCGCCCAGAGTCATCAGCGCATCGCCCGTCGCCAAAAGAATAGCGGACTGGTCGGCTCCCTGACGTTCAGCGGCCTCAATGTATTTAAACGTCTCCGCGCGGTGATGCAACTGCGCGTGGGCTGCCGCCAAATTGGCATAGATCAGAGGATCGTCCGGCGAGAGCCGCAACGTATCTTCGAGTTCGGCAATGGCCTGCCCGTAGAGGCGCGCGTGATAGAGTGTGTCGGCTAAGGCTTCGTGAAGCTTTAAATCATCGGGAGCGAACGTCAGCGCCAGCCTGTACTCTTTTTCCGCCTTGTCCAGGTTTCGCATCTGGCGATACGCAGTGGCGCGAGCCATATGTGTAGGGCCGATCTCACCGAGTAGTTTTTCCGACTTTTCCATCTCGGCCAGCGCCTCCTGCGAACGGTGCAGCTGGAGATAAGAGAAGGCCAAGCCCAGATGCGCTACGCCGTTTTCGGGATTGATCTGGAGCGCCGGCTGGAAATCGCGAACGGCTCCTTGCGCGTCCTGCATGTCGCTACGCGCATAGCCGCGATTCACCAGCGCTTCGACCATCTTGGGATCCTTGGCGAGCGCACGAGTGAAATCGTCAATCGCCTCTTGCAACAACTGGTTCTGGCGATGCACGTGACCGGCCAGCAAGGGGAAGTTCGGTTCTTTGGGCAAAACCGTCTCGTAGCGACTCACCAGGGTGAGCACGTCATCGTAACGGCCCAGGTTGTAGAAGTCGTACGCCAAGTAAACGGCGGCGTCGCGATCGTGCGGCAGCTTTTGCACCGCTTGTTCGCCTAACCGCGCCGATTCGGAGTATTTGCCTTTCAGGAAGAGAAAGCGCTCGGTCTCGCGCATGATACGCGGATCGTTCTTCATGACGCCGGTGGCGCGGTCGACCCATTGCCCGGCAAGGTCGATCTGATGCGCCTCGATGGCTGCGTTAGAGCCTCCGGCTACGATTTGCGTATTCGTCGGCGCTAACTTGAAAGCCTTTTCGTAGTTGTCTTCGGCATTGGGGAAATCTTTGACCGCCGTGTAGAGGTCGCCCAGTGCCATGTAAGGAACGTAGTCGTTGGGATAAGCAGCGGCCATGCGCGTGAAATAGCTCTCCGCCGCTTTGCTGTCTCCCATGTCGCGCGAGAGATAGCCCAGGGCCTCCAACGCATAACGATTCTTGGCGTCGCGTTCCAGCAGGGTGTCGTAAATCTCCTTGGCTTCATCCTTGCGCTCGGTCTTCCAGAGCAGACTTCCATACTGCAGCATCACGTTGTCGTTGCCGGGATCGAGTTTGAGGGCTTCCTTCAAATCGGCTTCGGCGCCTGCGGGGTCAGCGCTCAGACCCTTGATGGCGGCTCGCAGTCGGAGATACTCCACCCGCTGCGGTCCTTCCATCTGGATGCCCGCGAGCTCCTTCGACGCGATGGCCAGCTGCTGCTGGATGCCGGCCTGGTCGTCGAGATTCTTGTAAGCATCGATCAAATCCAAGCGCAGTTGCGTGGGATAGAGGATTCCCTCCGCCGGCCCTTCGGGCAGCGCAGCCAGCGCTGCCTGGTATTCGTGGACGGCGTCGGTATCGCGACGCTCGAGCACGGCCAAGTCACCGCGAATCGCATGCAGTCGATAGTGGCCGCCATCGAGCTGCTCCGCGCGGGTCAGGAACGTCCGCGTCTTGTCCAGATTGCCCACCCGTAATTGAGCCTGCGCCGCGGCAAGCTGAACGGTAGCCGATTGCGGAGCGAGTGCGGCCGCCTTCTCATAGCTATCCGCTGATTCCTTCTTCTGGCCGGCCAGCTCGTAGGTGTAGCCGAGCTCAGCGAGTATATCCGTGTTCTTGCGAGGAACTTTTTGCAAAATCGCGATTGCTGATTTGTAGTCCTGTGAAGCCCGGTAGTATTGAGCTACGGCGCGGTAAATGTCTGTGTTTCCTGGGCTGCGCCGCATCGCCCGGTCGAGAAGCTGTTTGGCCTTTTCCCTCTGGTTGCCCTTCAGGTAGGCGATGGCCAGCATGAGCTCAGCATGGGCTGAGGGCTGTAGCGCCTCCGACCGTTCCAACAGGTTCGTGGCCTGCGACAAATCACCGGATTGCATGAACAGTTCTCCGGCCATCGCCAGATCCATGGCTCGGCGCGGGTTGGCAGCAATCACCTGCAGCAGGAGACGCTTGGCATCACTGGCTCGGCCCATCCGCATGTAGGTCTGTGCCATCCCGGAAAGACCTTCGATGGAGCCTGGTTCCTTGGCCAGACCACGCTGGTAGGCGTCGAGTGAAGCCGGATACTTTCCCGCAAGACGGGCTGTGTAGCCAAGCAGAAACCAATTGCGCGCATCGTTAGGCGCCGTTTGTGTCATGCGCTCGGCGAAAGTCATGGCCGCGGCGGTATCGCCCTTCTTTAACGCCTCTTGCGCCGCCCGCGCGTTGCGGCCGACTTCAATGCTGCTGCCCCAGCCTAAGCCCCCGCTAGAAGGCACGCTTTCGGCGGAGCTTCCCCGCGACTTGTTCTTCTGGTTCGCCGGCGTCTTTTGCGGCTGTGGGGAAGGCTGGCCGCCCAGCTCAAACGTCTGCGTCCGGCCGAGACTCGCCAGAACCAGGGAACAAAAAAGAGCCACACCCAATAGGCTTTTCTTCACCAAGACCACCGTCGTCAGAAGTGTGCGGCGCGGACTCGAAACCTTCCGGCTTCGGCCGCAGTTTTGCGACAAATCCAGCAGCAGCCGCTGAAACGATATTCGGCAGCTCTGTTGGTATGTTGAATCCAGATGCTATTTCCGGGCTGAGGGATTCCTTGCCTGGCCAAAGTACATCTACACTTCGTGGAGGTTGAGTACGTAGATACCACAAGGCAAACCCTAACGGCCTTTTTGAATCGAACTTCTCCTGAAGCAAAACTGCTGCTCCACGTTTCGCATTCCGTTTTCACTGCGGTGACAAACCACGGAGGTTCATTGATGAGTTCCCCATCCGTTGCTCCCGGGAGGCAAATCCCCGTGTTCGGCCGGGCCATCCCGTTGAGCTGGATTCTGCTGCTGGCGTTGCTGGTGCACGGACCGTTGTTGCTGATGCAGATTCCCAACGACTCCTACGACGCCTACCTGCATCAATTCTTCGCCTCCCATTACGCGCACCATTGGTTCAATCCTTGGAACGAGAAATGGTTCACCGGGTTTTCTCAAACCACGTATCCTCCGCTCGAACAGCAGTGGATCGCTTTGTTCTCCTACGTCCTAGGCCTCAAGCTGGCCTACATGGTGGTGCAATTCATCGCCGTGATGCTGCTGCCCATCGGTGTCTACCGGTACGCCCGCATCTGGGTAAGCGAACGAGCCGCGAGTTATGCGGCAGTGGGCAGCGTGCTGCTAGGAGCTCTTTCATTCCTGGTGTACCAGGCGGGGCAGATCTCGACCACGTCGGCTGCGCCCCTTTACTTGAATGCTTTGCCCTATTTCTATCAGTGGTCGCGCGAAGGCAAACGGCGTTCTCTACTGAAAGGCGTAGTGCTGATGTGCGCTGCCGCCGGCGCCCACCACGTGACCCTGCTGTTCGGCAGCGTGCTGTTTGCTTTGCCGGTGCTGATTACTGCCATCATGGATCGCAAGCGTGACAGCGCCCATGCCAGCGTAGGCGGAGTCATCGCCCGCGGATTGCTTTTTGGGGGCCTGACAGTTGCCGGGGTCTTGCTGGTGCTGTTGCCTTACTGGATCGCGCTCTATCACAACCCGATCAAGCAGATGCCCATTCCTCATGCCAGCCGTGAAAACTATTTCAGCAGCAGGTTCTTGCTGTTGAATTACTTCCTCATTCCCTGGGGAGCGATGCTGCTGGCACTGCCCTATGTCTTCGGCAAAGGGTTGAGCGAGGCCCGTTTGCGCCCGCTGTTCCTTGGCTTTTGGGTAACTTTCATCTTGGCTCTTGGTGGTACTACGCCTCTGCCCAGCCTGCTGCTCGGCCGCGCCTTCGAAGTTTTGACATTCGAGCGGTTCACGTTCTGGGCGAGTCTGATGGCGTTACCGATTGTCGGCTTGCTGGCGGTAACGCTGATCGATCGTTATGGGCAAAAAGCCGTTGTCGCGCTAGGCACGCTCGCTGCGGTCGGCATGGGCATAGCCGTTTCCTGGCCTATCTATCACCCCATGCATGAATCGAATTTCAACACCTCAGAGGTTGTGTCGTTCCTCAATCGCGACGGGCACGATAAGTTCCGCTACCTCACGCTTGGCTTCGGCAGCAAAATTTCAGAAGTCGGCACTTACGCCGATGCTTCGAGCGTCGATGGCGAGTACAACTCGGCGCGTCTCCTGCCGGAGATGACGGAGTATGGTTCTGCCCAGCTCACCAATTCCAAATATTACGGCACCAACGGAATGGAATCGCTGCGCGCGGTATTGAAGCATGCTGATCAGTATGGGCTGAAATGGATTTTTGTCCGCGATCCCTACTACGAGCCGCTCCTGGCATTTGCTGGATGGCGTAAGCAGGAAGTGTACGATCGCGGCAACGTGAGCCTGTGGGCGAAAGACGGCACTCCTCCGGCGCACAAGACCGCTTTCGGCACGCCGCCTTCGCGGATGGAAGGAATCCTCTGGGGCACGCTGCCCATCGGCAGCAGCATCCTCGCCTTGATCTTGGTATTGGCCCTGCCCGATAGAAAGCGGATCACGCAGATGATGGAGTTTCCATCCGTCTCCACATCTGAACCCGTGCTTAGGGAGGCTCGATAATGAAACGCCTGCTTCCTCTTGTTTTCGCGGCTCTCACGATTGCGTTGATCGTTGTCGGCACGGTCCATGGCAGCAAGACCGCACCAGCCTCAACGCCTGAAGGCGCAGTGCAATCGATGTTCGGCAACGCCAAGGCGCACGATTGGAAGGCCGCCTATTCCTACATCGCCCCCGGTAGTGACGTGGACATGAACAGCTTGCAACGCGACCTACAAGGACGCAACGGGAGCCTGCGGACTTACTCGCAGCTCGAAGGCATCACCAATCGCGTGCTGCATGAGAGCGGCAACGAAGCTCTGGTGCGCGCGGAAATGAAGTACTCCACGGCCGTCGGCGCTTTTTACGACACTCGCGATCTGAAAGTCGTAAAGGATGATGGCGCCTGGAAGGTGAAATGGCAGAGTGAAAAGGAAGTGAACGTCCCGCCTCAGGTGATCCCCGTCAATTATCTGCGCTGGGACATCATTTACCGCGGCGTGGGCGACGATTGGGGCGCCCAGAACGTGGAGAACCCCCACGTCCGCATCCTTTCGATGAACCCGACCGAGCACGATGGCATCATCATCATCATGGGCGAAATCGAAAATGAAGATACGGTGCCCGCGTTTGTCTCCGTTGGCGCCACGCTGATCGACAAGAACGGCCAGGATGTGGCTCAGGAAACCAGTTTCGATAAGACTGCGCACGTGCTTCTGCCCAAAGAGATATCGCCGTACCGCGTCGATTTTCCGAAGATGAAGCTCAAGGATTTGAAGTCGGTGCGCATGAAGCCGGATTCGATGCTGGTGCCTGCCGCGGCCGATCCGGTGATCGGCGTACTCCACCAACGGGTGGAGAAAGACGCCAAAGGCCGCACTGTCCTTCGTGGCGAGCTGCTCAACGAAAGCGGCCAGACGGTCAACATCCCCCATGTGCTGGCGACTTTCTACGACAACTCCGGCCGCGTGATCTGGGTGTCCGACGGTTACGTTGATCACGCGTTGCTGCCGCAGACGCCGCAACCCTTTGCCGTGGACCTGCGCGACGACCTGGCCGCCAACGTCCACAGCTATCGCGTTACAGTCAACCAGTACAGCTTGAGGCGCGGAGAATAACGGTGCGTAGGTTCATCTTGATCGCGTTCACGATTGCTGCCGCCTGGGTTGCCGCCGATCTTGCCAGAGCCTCGGACATGCATCTGCCACCTCATCCCGTCGCAGGAGAGGCCATGACCTTCGGAACCACTGGCCAGGGAGATGCCACCCTGTACCTGATCGGCCCCGGGCAGATTATCAAACGCCAAGTGCGTCTGGGGCAAGATGTTCAGATCAAGGTCGACGAGCTGCGCAGTGCCGGGCGCTGGATTGCCACCGTGGGCAACGGCGAGCACTCTGAATCGCAAACGTTTTGGCTGAGTCCAGCGCGGGCGCGCAATCTCAACTTTCTGGCTCGGCCTTCCCGTGTGCCAGTGGCTCGCCAGCACGTGATCAGCGGTATGGCCTTCGTTTTCGATCAGTATCAAAACTTGGTGCTGCAGCCGACACCGGTTAAGTTCAGTTTGTCCGTAGACGGATCGGGCGCTTCGCAGACAGTGGAGAGCCGCAACGGCGTGGCTTGGATCAACAGCTCTTCGGCTAAGAAAGCCGGCGCTGCCCAGTTTCTGGCTTCGGTGGACGAGACCTCGGTACGCCGCGTGGTGCAACAAGTCGCTTCCGATCCCTGCAACCTTCGCATGCACCTCATTCAGCGCACCGAGAAGAGCGTCATCGTGGAGACCGACCCGGTTCGCGATTGCACGGGTAATCCCGTGCCCGACGGCACAATCGTAAGCTTCACCCAGACCGACAGCACCGGCCGCAGCGCGGTTGATGCGCGCATCAAGAAGGGCGTGGCTCGCGCGCAGCTGCCTTACGCCGAGAACGCCAATATTTCCGTGGCCGCCGGAGTTGTTCTCGGTAACGAGCTCCATCTGGGAGGCCGGCCATGAGGCGAGCGCCGATCTTGATTTGCGTCCTCGCGTTGCTCACAGCGTTTTCCGACGTCGTGTTTCTACAAACGGCGTCGGCCGGTCGCAAGCCCTCGGTTCAGCTGAAGGTTGACGGCGCGGCTCCTCGCGATGTGGACGATTCTGTGCAGCAGGCTATCGTGCGCGACTACTCGTCCGCATGGCAGGCCATCAACACCGCTCTCACTAACAACAACACCGGCCCACTGAATGACAACTTCGTTGGTTTCGCTTTGGATAAGCTGACCCAACGCGTGAATGACCAGCAGCACAACGGTCTCAGAACGCGTATCGTCGACCGTGGCCACAAGGTTGAAGCCATCTTTTACTCGCTCGACGGATCGGCCATCGAACTACGCGACCGAGCCACGCTGGAGACCGAGATCCTAGACGGAAATACCGTCATTCATTCCGACCGCGCTGAAATTCAATACTACGTGGTGATGACTGGCGCGGAAGACCGATGGAAAGTGCGGGTGCTGGAGAGCGCGAAGTGACGGCTGGTGCCACTGTGCAGCGGCGGGGTCCATCTATTTCTTAGATTGCTCTCTTAGAAAGCCGACCCATTCCTTTACGAGGTTGGGAAGGCGTTCGATGACTTCATATCCGCACAGAACCTCGTCCACATAGCCCATGTGGAGCATGTCGATGAGCCGGCACAGGTAGGAGCGGCCGCATTCCCACCATGTGTAATGGTCATCTACCATGAGGTAGTGCTTAACGTCGATCTTCTCGTGCTCCGCCAGTTCTTCCAATTCCATCCCATCCAGCAGGGTTTCATAGACGCCATCGGCAACGCGGCTTCCGAACGTGGTTGTGTAGTAGTACTCCTTGATTTCCCAGATGGCCACGGGATTCACACTGCTTGGGAAGGCGCCATCTACGCGGCGGGCAAGAGTGCGCACGGGAGCGCCGTCACGGGTGATCGTAGTCAGTTGACGAGGATCATAGTCACATTGGTAACCCTCGGTTCCGGCTTCCACCAGCATGTTGACGATGCCGGTCAGGTAAGCGTGAGCCCTCTTCTTGCCTCTTTGTTTGTTCATTGGCAGCGGACATCCGGGAGAGAGCTGCCTGCGAAGCCGGGCAAATTCCTTTTTCGCTTTGTCCTTTTCCATCAAACGCGGTTGAACGAAGTTCTCCAGCACCTGCGCGCGATGCAAGAAGTAGCTGCTTAGCAGGGCGCCCAATTAGGTGGGTCTGCCGTCAGGCAGGGCTACGTGCGAGGCGGATAGTTCGAGGGACTCCAATGCGGCGGTGATTTCCTTGAGGCTGGGCACTTTGATGTTCCCACTGTCCGTGTACCCGACCTTCTGACTGAGGGAGCGCACATTGGCCCAAAAGCTCTTGGGCTGGCGAAGGAACCGCTCGTCCGCCTTCATGGCTCCCCGTCCTCGAAGCGCCTTACAAACTCGCTGACGGAAATGCCGCAAGCCGAGCACACCTGTTGCAGTTCGAGCAGGTCTAAGCGCCTGGCTCCCGATTCATACTTGCTGACAAACGATTGCGGCTGGCGTAACCTCTTGGCAAGATCAACCTGGCGCAGGTCGGCTTCAAGACGGATTTGCCGCAGCAACTCCAGCAGATGCGCGCGTTGCCCCCTGTGCCTCTTCATCGGGAAACGGCTCAGGATAGCAGGGCGACTTGACTCATATTCTAAAAGAGGATATGCTTCCAGCGATGTCAGGAATGCGCGAATGATGCAGCCGATTCTGTTTGATCAACAAGCGGTTCCACACATGGTAAGGCCGTTCACGGCACAGTTGCTCAAGTGGATTGGCAACAAGCAGCGGTTCGCGCATGAGATCGTTTGTCATTTCCCCTCGCACAAGCGCTATTTTGAGCCCTTCATCGGCAGCGGCGGGGTGCTCGCCACACTTGCGCCCAAGCGGGCGGTCGGATCAGACAATTTCGTGCCTCTGATGGAGATCTGGCAAACCCTCCATGACTCACCTGATACGCTCAAAGAATGGTATGAGAGCCGCTGGCGGCAAATGAAACAAGCTAAGAGCAAGCTCAGAGGTTACGAGGATATCAAGGCCTCGTACAACCGCAAGCCGAATGGCGCTGATCTGTTGTTCCTTTGCCGTAGTTGCTACGGCGGAGTGGTGCGTTTCCGCCAGTCGGACGGCTATATGTCCACTCCCTGTGGCATCCATGAGCCGATTGCGCCTACGGCCTTCGCCAGGCGCGTGGATGAATGGCACAAGCGCACTCTCGGCGCCGAGTTCCTCAAGCTGCACTATGAAGAAGCCATGGAGATGGCCACTGAGGGCGATCTCATCTACTGTGACCCGCCCTATTCCCACAGCCAGACCATTCTCTACGGAGCGCAATCGTTCGATCTCGCTCACCTCTTTCAGGTGATTCGACGCTGCAAGGAGCGGGGCGTCCATGTGGCTCTGAGCATTGATGGAACCAAGAAGTCCGGAGCCAGAGTCTGCAAGCTGCCGATTCCAGATCGTTTGTTTGAACGAGAGGTCTTCGTCAATTGCGGGCGCTCAATGCTGCGCCGCTTCCAGATGAACGGCAAGTCCCTTGAGGAAGAGGTCGTTGCTGATAGGCTTCTGCTGACATACTAACTAGGGCGATTATATAGTTAACTAATCCTTGCCGAGTTCGGCCAACCGGATACGGATAGTGTCCCAATTGTTTTTGTATGGGTTTAGATTCTCGATACGTTCGTGATACCGTGCTCGAGGCCATCCCTCCGGGCCAGCCTGAAAATAATCTGCGATGACCTCTGACGGAACGATAAAAACGTCGGGCAGTTCGGCAAACTCTTTGAGATCGACCAACGCAAAAAATAAGTTGGGGGCATTCAAGCGAGCAGATTTCCAACCAATATCCCATTCGTATTGGTATGGCTTCCTCTCCGCACCGCGACCCCTTTCGCGCAAACCGTACATGGTTGTTTTTACTTGCAACGAAATCAGTGCGAAGCCGTTGATGCTGCTCACAAGAATATCTACGCTTGGAACATTTCCGAACGTCGCAGCACACTGAAGACCCATTGCGTTGAGGCGCGCTGCAACAAAGTAAACACCTGCCGCGCCTGTCAGAGAAGTATGCATTTGGAGTGGCGTCCTCTTCGTGGATTAGTCAACTATATGATTGCCCTCGGTCTGGAGAACACCGAAATAGCTGCCAGGGCCCAAAGGCTAGTGCTGTCCACATCATTTATTGAAACAGTTCTAGTCTAGTCCTCGCCGGCTCAGTCCCGAAAAATCGGCGGCGTATCGTTGATCTCCAGTTCCACCGATTCTCTCTCTCGCGTCAGTTCGGGAATACTCTGCAGCAGGCGCAGGCAGCGGTTCCAGCGCAGCAGAGCGTCGTCATTTCCCTGGGGACGAATCTTTTCCGCCTCCTCGAAGAACTGCATGGCTCTCTCAAAGCTGGCGACCAGGCTGTGGGCAAGATGGCCGGCGCGCATCTGGGCTTTGGCGCGGCGCTCATGGAGAATGCCCAGATAATAAGAGCGTTCGTAGGGGCTTGTGAGTTTTTCAAAGCAGTCTTGCGCTTCCTTGCGACGGTCGGTGACGGCTCCGGTGAATTGGTCCGTGATGGCCAGCCCCAGCAAGCGCAAAGCCATCTGGTTCTCAGGCTCAACGTCAAGAATGTCGCGGCAGATGGATTCGGCTTCTTCCGCCTGGTTCAGATAGCGGTAGTGCTTGGCCTTGGCCAGCGCCTCGGCGATTCCGCTCGTCGAGATGGTCTTTAACTGGCGTTCCATATCACTGTCCTAATTCTAATCCTCGACTGGCGCTCAGCGTCGATTTCGCAGTTGCACGGGTAGTGGGCTCATAGCGTGGAGATGAGGTGGCATTAACCCAGAGAACTCATTTGCTGGGACGCCACATATTGTATTCCCATTCTGCCAAAGAACGCCCCGCTGCTTTTTCCGCCTTAAGCGAATTGATCCACCCCGCATACTCCTTCTCGCTGTCAGACCACGTCCACGATCCACTAATGCCTGCTGCTTTGAGCACCGTACCATCAACCGGACAGTGCGGTGGTATCGCGGCTTTTCCGAGTCGCCACAGGAATTTTAAATAGAGGTTGAGAGCTTTCTGGGCCGTTCCATACCGCAGCCGCCCATCCTTCAAAATCTTTCCAAACCTGCGTGAGAGGGTATCTGAAATCCTTCGAATAGCTTCGCAGTGCTGAACGTCGGATACGGGGATGGGCAGCGCGTACCGCTGGGACTCGCTACGAATCAGTTTTGCCAATTCCGAACGGAACTCCGTCCTCTCGTTGCCGATCTCGGCTCTTGCATAGACCGTGTTCTGCCGCTGCTGTAATGCTGATTTGAGGGTCTCTCGCATGGCATCCGCTTCTGTCTCTACGCCAGTTTCTTCCAGGAAGCGATCGCCCATTTTACCGATGCTCCCTTTCTACGGCCTCAATGACATGGCCGAACTCATATCCACAGCGTGACCTCACTACCGTTTCCCGCAATCAGCTAATGTTCCACAATAGGTAGCCTGCCAGCGCCGACCCGGCGATGGCCCCGCCGTAGCAGAACGGGAAGATCAGCTGGTTGAGGTGCTTGATCTGCAGGCCGTCGTAAAGCGTGTAGCGAAACCGGTGCGCCCAGTGAAAGAGCGAAAAGAAACAGAGGACGAACAGCACGAGGCGGGTGATGGGCAGGCGCACCAATTCCAGCAGGCCGTGGTAAGACGGCGGTGCGATCCATCCCAGCGGAAACGCCAGAAACAGCAGAAACAGGAGCACGGGAATCAGAAACGCGGCCACCACACCGCCAGCGCTGAACAACACCCAAAGAATCGGCTCGTTGGATCGCTTCACCATTAAGCCCTCACCAGGAACCAGGCCACAATCGCCGAGACCGCGGCCCAGGCCAGATAGTTGGGACCTGCAATCCACAGGTCAGGAATGCGCTTGCCGCCGACGCGCACGGCCATGGCTTTTGGCGCCAGGTTGAACCAGGTGACGGCGTGAAAAGTCACAAAGAACAGGCTGATCACATTCGTCACCACCACCACCGGGCTGCGCAGGAATCCCTGGAAGCGCGCATAGTCCTGCGGTCCGCGGGAAAGGGCGCTGAGAGCGAGCAGAAGCTCCGCCACAAACCAGGCGACAAAAACGCTGCTGATTTCGCGCAAGATGAATTTCAAATACGACCAGCGGCCCATCCACCACCAGGTGGAGACGTCGGCGCGGTACCAGCGGGGGCGGAATTCAGTGTACGCGGTTCGTCTGGCTTCGCTCATTTTGTGCCCCACGGCATGAACAGAGACTTGAGCCGGTCCACGGTTGCGGTCAGCTTATATTGCTGGATGGCCCCGGCCGGATCTACCTTCTTGGGACAAGCTTTGGTGCAATCTCCCACAAAAGTGCAGCCCCAAATTCCTTCGTGCTGGGCCAGAACATCCATTCGTTCCTGCGATCCCTGGTCGCGCGAGTCCAGGTTGTAGCGCTGCGCCAGCGCGATCGCAGCCGGACCAATGAACCCGGGGTCCAGACCTACGACGGGGCACGCGGCATAACACAGCACACAATTGATACACATGCTGAACTGTTTGTAGAGGTCCAGCTGCTCCGGAGTTTGCAGATATTCGCCGTCGGAGATTGGCTTTTCATCTTTGCGGATCAGCCAGGGCTTGACGCTTTGCAACTTGCCAAGGAAGTCGTCGATCGCCACCACCAGGTCACGGATGACGGGAAAATAACGCAGGGGCTGCACCCGGATGAGCCCTTGCGTGGCATAGCTGGTAAGGAACGTGGCGCAGGTCAGTTTGGGCTCTCCGTTCACCATCATCCCACAGCTTCCGCAGATGCCCATCCGGCACGACCAGCGGAAGGTAAGTGAGCCGTCCACTCTGTCCTTGATGTAGTTCAGCGCGTCGAGCACCACCCAATCCTTGCGCAAAGGCACTTCGAACTGCTGGAGGCGCGGCTCGGCATCGTCTTCCGGAGAATAGCGCGTGACTTCCAGCGTGATGGTTTCGGCCATGGGTTACCTCACCGCCGTTTCTTTTGCCTGCTGCATTCCGTAGACCCGTTTCCCCGGTGGCCAGCGGGTGATCACCACGGGGAGATACTCGATGCGGGAGCTGCCGTCAGCCTGGCGGGACACCAGGGTGTGAGCCAGGAAATTCTTGTCGTCGCGCTGCGGATAATCAGTGCGCTGATGCGCGCCACGAGATTCGGTGCGGCGCAAGGCCGACTCGGCGATGGCTGACGCCACGTCCAAGGTGAACTCCAGCTCCAGTGCCGCCGTCAGCTCGGTATTGAAGGTGTGGTTCCGGTCATCGATGACCAGGTTTTGGAAGCGCTCCTGCAGCTCACGGATCTTGCCCACAGTCTTCTCCAGCGACTGGCGGTTGCGGTAGATGCCGGCACCGTTTTCCATGGTGGCGTACATCTCCGCGCGCAGAGTAGCAATGCGCTCTTTTCCTCCCGACTTGCGCAGGAACTGCTCTTCCAGGCGGTGCTGTTCATCGAGCGCCTGGGCCGGCACGTGCCTGCCGGGCGGCTTCTGATCGGCGGCGGCTTGGGCCGCAGCTTTGCCGGAAGCGGCGCCGAAGACCAGAATCTCCGGCAGCGAGTTAGATCCCAGGCGGTTGGCGCCGTTAATGCTCACGCAGGCGACTTCCCCAGCGGCATAAAGGCCGGGCAGCAGCGTAGCTCCTTGGCCGTTGGTGCTGACGCCTCCCATCATGTAGTGGACCACCGGACGCACCGGAATCAATTCCTTGATAGGATCGATGCCTTCGTATTTCAAGCACAGCTCGCGGACAAACGGCAGCCGGGTGTTGATGACCTTCTCGCCGAGATGGCGCAGGTCCAGGTGAACGACCTGGCCGTAGGGAGTTTCGACGGTGCGGCCCTTCTCCATCTCTCCGACAAAGGCTTGGCTGAGGCGGTCGCGCGGGCCGAGCTCCATGTTGCGCAACACCGGTTTGGGCGTGGGCGTGCCCAGATCGTAGTCTTGCAGGTAACGGTAACCGTCCTTGTTCAGCATGTAGCCGCCCTCGGAACGCGCCGCTTCGGTAATCAGAATCCCCGTGAACGGCAGCCCGGTGGGGTGATACTGCACAAACTCCATATCCTTCAATGAAGCGCCGGCCTGGTACGCGAGGGCCATGCCGTCGCCGGTACAGATGCTGGCGTTGGTGGTGAACGGAAAGACCCGCCCGCAGCCTCCGGTACAGAGGATCACGCTCTTGGCCGTAATGGCGCGGATATTTCCGGAGTTCAATTCGATGGCCACCACGCCCTGCACCCGGCCTTCATCCACCAGCAGCTTGGTAACAAAACATTCGTCGTAACGGGTGACTGCCGGGTACTTCAAAGTGGTCTGGAAAAGCGTATGCAGAAGGTGAAATCCGGTCTTGTCGGCGGCGAACCAGGTGCGTTCTCTCTTCATGCCGCCGAAGGCCCGCACGGCAATGTGGCCATCGGCGTCCCGGCTCCACGGACAGCCCCAGTGTTCCAGCCGGAGCAGCTCTTGGGGAGCCTCTCTAACGAACATCTCGACGGCATCCTGGTCGCACAACCAGTCGCCGCCGGAAATGGTGTCGTAACAATGATCGTCAAGGGCGTCGTCCGGTTTGACGACGCCGGCAGCACCGCCCTCAGCCGAGACCGTGTGACTGCGCATGGGATAGACCTTGGAAACAACCGCCACACTTAATTGAGGATTGGTTTCGGAAACCGCGATGGCAGCTCGCAGACCTGCACCACCGCCGCCGAGCAGCAGAACATCGTGGTAGGAGATGTCCATGAGCCTTGGGGCCTCTTCACGCAGAAATAATTGCGACCGCTGATTCTAACTGAAGACCAGGGCTGCGCAACCTGATTTCTTGCGCCGTGTGGTCCGAGTTGCCGGCCGCACTCCTCGCGGACGAAAAACACTGGGCGGATGGGCTAAAATCCTCTCGCCGCTTGCCGGAAACAGGAGGTGCAGAATGCCTCAGGCCTCACAGCGGTCTCTTGGCCGCGATCACGCGCGGAATCCCTTGTAAGTCAGGCGTAGCCTGAATATCGGCCCACCCTTCCAGAAGCTCTCTTACACTCTGCTCCGTCGAGAAGCCGATTTCCACCACTAGCCGTCCTCCAGGGTTCAGAGCTTCGTTAGCCTGAGGAATCAAGCGGCGATAGATATCCATACCCTCCTCTCCGGAGAAGACCGCGATTTTGGGCTCGAATTCACGAACCTGCCTTTGCACCTTGTCGACCTCTGATTCTCCGACGTAAGGAGGATTGGAAACGACGAGGTCGAACTGCTCACCCGCATAAGCGGCAAGCAGATCGGATTTGCGATAGCTGACTCTCTGTTCCAGGCCGAGCCGCGCAGCGTTAACCCGCGCCATCTCAAGAGCGTCGTCGGAGATATCGCAAGCGTGGATCTCGGCTCGCGGCAGTTCGCTGGCCAGAGCCAGGGCGATGGCGCCGGAACCGGTTCCTACGTCGATGAGCTTTAGGTGCGCGACCGGTAGCATCTGCTTGACCAGTTCGAGCACCGTTTCCACCACGTGCTCGGTCTCGGGACGAGGAATCAAAACTGCCGGCGAGACCAGCAGGTCCAATCCCCAAAATTCCTGATGCCCGGTGATGTATTGCGTGGGAACGCCGCGGGCTCGCTCGTGGATCACTTGGTCGTAATGAAACTCTTCCTCTTCCGTTAGCTCGCGCTCAGGATGGGCATAGAAATAGGCTCGCTCGCGGCCGAGCACGAACATCACCAGAAGTTCGGCATTGAGCCGGGGCGAAGGAACGTCGTGGGCGACAAAGAGTTCGTAGGCGGCATCGACAGCCTGTTTGAGTTGCATAGCTAGAGCAATTGGCAAACAGCAATAGCAAATAGCAAAACAACCGTGGTTCAGCCGAGTGTGAAGATACCGAGAATTTCGAGAAGTCGCAACAGGGCACAGGCTTAGGTAGGGCATCGCCTCGCCTAGTTTCATCCCAAATGGTGGGCCGGCTGCTTCTAAGCTACGACTTCCGCCTGGTGCTTAAGCTTCTCTGCCTGATAGTGAGTCACCAGACCATCGATGATGGGCTGGAGTTTTCCGTCCATCACATCGCCGAGCTGGTGCAGCGTAAGACCGATGCGATGATCGGTCACGCGGTTCTGCGGAAAGTTGTAGGTGCGAATCTTCTCGCTACGGTCGCCCGAACCGACCATCGCCTTGCGCTCCTTGGCCAGGGCCTGCTGCTGTTTTTCCATCTCCATCTCGTAGAGGCGCGCGCGCAACACACGCATGCCCTTCTCGCGATTTTTGATCTGCGACTTCTCGTCCTGGCAGCTGACGACCGTATTGGTCGGCAAGTGGGTGATACGCACGGCAGAGTAGGTTGTGTTGACCGATTGTCCACCAGGTCCCGAAGAGCAGAAGGTATCGATGCGCAAATCCTTGGCCTCGATCTTGACGTCAACTTCTTCAGCTTCCGGCAGTACCGCGACGGTTACGGCGGATGTGTGCACGCGACCTTGCTGCTCCGTCTGCGGCACGCGCTGCACGCGATGCACTCCGCTTTCATACTTCAGACGCGAGTAGACGCCTTTGCCTTCGATGATGGCAATGACTTCTTTCAATCCGCCGACACCCGATTCCGACGTCGAGAGCACTTCCACCTTCCAGCGCTGTGTCTCGGCGTAACGCGAGTACATGCGAAACATCTCGGCGGCGAAGAGCGTGGCTTCGTCACCACCGGTTCCGGCCCGAATTTCCAGAACCACGTTCTTCTCGTCGTTAGGGTCTTTGGGAACGAGCAGGATCTTGAGGTCGGCTTCAGTCGCGGCCAGGCGCTGTTCCAGGCGTGCCACTTCTTCTTGCGCGTACTGCTTCAGCTCGGCATCGGACTCCTCGGCAATCATTGCCTTGCTCTCGTCGATGCCGCGTTGCAGATCTTTGTACTCGCGGTATTTTTCCACGATCTCGGAGAGCTCGCTGTGCGCCTTCGCGGTCTTCTGGTACTTGGACGAGTCGTTGATCACCTCAGGCGAGGCCAGCGCCCGCGTAAGCTCGTCGTAACGTGATTCGATTTGGTTCAGCCGTTCAAACATAGGGCTTCTCTATTATTGTAGCCGGAGTTGGATGAAAAAAACCTTACCGCAAATAGCAATGAGCAATTAGCCACTAGTGTCCGGTTAAAAGTTTGGGGTTCATGTGTAAGCCTGTGCAGGGTAAGAGTTTAACTTCATTGAGGACTGTAATCGATTTGAATTTTGAGGGTGCAATGCGGTCTGCTGTGTCGTCAAAAAGGCGGCGACATGAACAGTGGACAGAGCCTGTTTTCTCAACTCATCTCTCACTTGCCTCGTCACGAGTTTCGCCAGTGTGTGCAACGTTATGC
>Ga0209648_10000160_pt1 | contig 47281 bp, 50 predicted proteins | sample GraSoi2013_115cm_FD_185830 | JGI IMG/M metagenome (GOLD analysis project Ga0209648, IMG submission 185830) | Grasslands soil microbial communities from the Angelo Coastal Reserve, California, USA - Sample 9_17_2013_115cm (SPAdes) (version 2) | ecosystem: Environmental > Terrestrial > Soil >... | reverse complement strand
GGGTGGCGGAGGCGGGCCTCAGCTCGGAGGTCTCGGTGAAGCCGACGCAGCTGGGTCTGGACATCGACGCGGCAGCCGCCTACGCGAACCTCGAGCGGCTCGCTCGCGCCGCTTCGAAGGCGAAGTGCTTCCTCTGGATCGACATGGAGGGGAGCGCCTACACCGAAGCGACCATCGACTTCTATCGCAGGCTACACGCCGCGCACCCCGAGACCGGGATCGCCCTCCAGGCTTATCTGCATCGGACGGTCCAGGACGTCGCAGGGCTCCTGCCGGTAAAGCCCGCGATCAGGCTGGTCAAAGGCGCCTACGCCGAGCCGAGCACGATCGCCTTCACAGCCAAGAGGGAGGTCGACGCCAACTACCTCGCGCTCTGCGTGCTCATGCTGCCGCAGGTCAGGCAGGGCAACCTCAGGCTCATCCTGGCGACGCACGACGTCGACCTGATCGCGCGGATCACGCGATTCGCACTGGCGCTTGGCCTCGAGCGCGCGCAGCTGGAGGTGGCGATGCTCTACGGGATCCGCACCGATCAGCAGATCCGGCTGGCCCACGAGGGGTATGTGGTCAAGGACCTCATCTCCTACGGCGACGCCTGGTACGCGTGGTATGTGCGCCGGCTCGCGGAGCGCCCTGCGAACGTATTGTTCGCGGCCCGCCAGATCTTCGGCTAGGGGCTACGCGCGGGACAGAAAGATGTCGAACTCGATCGTCGCCGCCGAATCGACCGTTGTGAACGGAACCTGAGGCGCCGTCACGCCGTAGTCAGTCATGTTGATCGACATGCTTCCAGCGATCTCGATCTTGCCGCCGGTCACCTGTGCTTTCGCCGTCGTGGTGACAGGCTTCGTCACGCCGTGAATGGTGAGCGAACCGGCCACGGTCACATCCACCTGCGAGCTGGTCACGGTGCCGGGAACTGAAGCAGAAGTTGCGTTGAATTTCGCATCTGGGAATTGTTGGACGTCCAGCTGACGCGAAACGATGCCGTCTCGCTGGGTCACATCGCGGCCCGCGACCGAGTCGATGCTGTGGAGGGTCGTGAGATCGGCAAGCACGCTGATTGCAGTGGCCTGATAACCGCTCGCGTCTCCCGAGACCGTGATGGTCCCCCTGACGCTCGAGGTTTGAGCCACCGCATCGTGCTTCGCCGTCTGGCCGGCGAACAGCTCCTTCACCCGATAGCGTGCTTGAGAGCCTGACGTCACCACCCACATTCCGCTCAGGTCTGATGTCCCGCCGCTCGCGGTGGGGCTGTCGGTTGGGCTCGCTGACAAGGCGAGGCTCGACGGCGACGAGCGCACGTTGGAGAAGAAGTACACATAGCCCCCGACGCCGGCGATGGCGACCAGAACGGCGGCGGCGGCGCCAGCGATCAAGACTCGTTTCATCTCAGCGGACCGTCATTGCGAAGCGTGGCGCCGGCGCCTCAACGCTCTCTGTGAGAAACCTGTGAGAGGGCTGTGATCCGGCGGCTCGTTTCTTACGTACCAGTGAAAGAGCCGGATGCAGCCGGTCCGGGCCGCGAGGTCCTTGGCAGGAGGGGAGATGAGCTTCAGCATCGAGCGCTACAAGGAAGAGTCGAAAAAAGTCGACACCGCAGGTATCGATTGGGACGCTGTGAAGCAGCACGGCCTTTCGAAGGGCGACCTGTTCTGCCTCCACTACATGATGGACATCGAGAATCACGTCCCTCTGTACCTCTCGCATCTCCTGGTCACGCGCGCCTGCATGGACCCGATACTCACCGCGTTCCTCGCGTGCTGGAACTACGAGGAGCTGTGGCACGGAGAGAATCTCGGAAAGCTGCTCAACCTTTATGGCATCGAGTTCGACACACAGGACCGGATCGCCAAGGTGCGCGCCAACCTGGGACTTCAGAACAGCTTGAGCCTCCTGTCGACGATGGCCGGCTCATGGCTCCTCAAGGACTTCTCGGCCGTGTACCTTTCGATCGGAGCGATCAACGAGCTGTCCACCCTCACCGGCTATACGGCTCTCATCCGCAAGTCAGGGCACCCGGTGCTTCAAGACCTTCTCCGGCGGATCATCAAGGACGAACGGCGCCATTTCGCTTTTTACTACAACTCCGCGAAGGAGTGGCTGGCCGGCAATGTGAAGGCACAGCGTGTCGACAGGTGGATGCTGGACCACGTGTGGGTGCCGGTCGGGAAGGGAGTGAAGAGCCAGGAAGAGGTCGATGCGCTGGCGCTCTACCTGTTCGACGATGAGCAAGGTGAAGAAGACCTCCTCGAGCTCGACGCGAAGATCGGCAGGCTGCCGGGACTCGGCGGGATCAAGCTGATGTCGAAAGCCCTGTATGAGGCTCGCGACCGCGTACGCCGGGACCCTCGATGGGCGCGCCGCATCATCGAAACAGAGGCGTGGGCGATCGTTCCGCCGAAGAGAACGCCGGTCGGCGAGCTCACCACTCGCCGGCTGCCGCAGGAAGTCGGGGTGCTCTGAAGATGACCTGGTAGGTAGGTGGGCCTGGGAGCAGTCGGAGGCGCCGATTCGGAGCTGGCTGTCGCCATCGCGGCCGGCAGCCAGGACGCCCTGGCGGAGCTTTACGACCGCTACGCGGGACTTGCGTATGGGATCGCGTTGCGCGTGCTTGGGGACCCGGGACGCGCCGAGGACGCGGTGCAGGAGGCTTTCTTGAATGTCTGGAACCGTGCGGCGGCGTTCGATCCAGAGCGCGGTTCGCTGCGGTCGTGGTTGCTGACCGCCGTGCGCAATCGCTCCATCGATTATCTTCGCGGTCGCGGCGCACACGAGCGCCGGGAGCAAGACCTCGAGCCGGTGGCGTCGATGGTGGGCGCGCACAGCGATCCATGGCATGAGGTGTCGCTCAAGCTCGAGCGCGACGCCGTGCGCGAAGCGCTGAGCAGCCTTCCGGCTGAGCAGCGGCAGGCGGTGCAGCTGGCGTACTTCGGCGGCTACTCGCAAACCGAGATCGCGGACATGACTCGAGTGCCGCTCGGAACGGTGAAGGGCCGCATGCGGCTCGCCCTCGAAAAGCTCAGCTCGTACCTGCGCGGAAGAGGCCTGGTCGATGTCTGACCACGAAGAGCTCGAGAGCAACGTCGCCGCGTGGGTCCTGGGCGCGCTCGACCGCGAGGAGGCCGAGGTGGTCCAGGCGCACGCTGAAGGGTGCGCGTCGTGTCGCGAGACGGCGGCTCGCCTGCAGCGGGCGGTGACGGCATTGCCCCTCCTCGTTGAGGAGGTCGAGCCACCCGCGCGTTTGCGCGAGCGAATCCTTGCCGCCGCGGCCGCCGCCCGCGACGCGACAACCGCACCCAGCCGAGTACGCAAGAAGGTCACGTTCCCGGTGCGCGGCAACGTTCTCGCGCCGCTCTTCGGCCGGCTGCCGGCCTACGCCGCGGCCGCCGCGGTCGTCGTAGCCCTCGTCGCGGGATTGGTGGCCGGTGAGCTGGTGGGCCGGACCGGTCAGGTCCCGCCGCCGAGCCAGGTCGCGCGCTTCACCCTGAGCGGCCACGAGTCGCTGGCCGGGGCGAAGGCAACTGTCATCGATCTCAAGGGCGACGGACTTGCACTCGTGGATTTCAGTGGTCTTCCGGCAGTGGGCCAGGGCCGGGTCTATGAGGTGTGGCTGATCACATCGGGTGGCCGAGCCGACCCAGCGGCCGTTTTCGTACCGGACGGCAACGGCTCAAAAGTGGTGCTCGTGAACCGGGCGCTGCAGGGCTACACCCTGATGGCGATCACCAATGAGGCCGGCCCGGACGGGACGCAGGCTCCGACCCAGAAGCCTCAGCTGTACGGCACGGTGGCGTAACGAAAAAAAGTCAGCGGCGGAGTGGCTGCCGCTGACTTTCGTGAATGACCGAAAGGCTTACCTGCTCCGTTCTGCCGGTTCCGGCATCTCGTCGGGCTTGTCCATGAGGTCCGGCTTCTCGCCCTCCTCGTCACCCATAGGGTGAACCTGCTCTTTGTGGCGCTCGACCTCTTCGGAGTTGGCGAACTCCTGGTCGCATATATCGCACTTCACGACATTTACCTCCTTGCCGAGGTTTGAAGCGCCCGAACCTCGCGGCCCCGGCGCCTCACTTCTACAACGCTTGTTGTTCGCCACGTACTGGCCCTGGCGCGTTGTCCTTTTATGGCCAACTCAATTCCAGTGTCCGAACAGTACGGAGGAGAAGCGATGCAGACCCTCAAGAACAAGATCGATCGTGCGTCAATGCAGGAGATCGCCTCCCAAGCCGGGGTGGCTGCAATAGTCGTTCTCGCGGTGGTCGCGGCGGGCCTTGGTCTCGTCATCTACAAGCGTCGCCAGCGCCGTTCGCTGATGAAGCGCCTGCAGGACGCGATGCCCGAGATGGACGAGGTCCGCGCCTCTTTGAAGCGGCCCCTCGAGCGCGCGGTCAAGGTCCTGTAGGAACTAAGCGGCTTGCGTGGCCGCCGCCGCGGCCAGCGCAAGCTGCCTGGCCGGCGCCGGGGCGGGGGTCTGTGAAATCAACGCCAGGTATTTGCGGCACGACCTGTAGCCACGCGCGATCAGCTCGTCGGTGTGGCTGAAGTCGGCCGGAGAAACCGCCGGAGCGTCGGGCGTCGGCAGAACCTGGATGTCGGCGAGGTGACGGTAGGCGGCCACCTCGGCGTCGAGCTTCTGCTCGATGAAGCGTGCCAGGGCGTGTAGGGCCATACCGAGCGCGTTGGTCGGCTCCTGCCGCAGCCACGGGTATCCGACGGGCAGGACGAAGATCCGCGATGCACCGAGCTCCATCGCCGCGGCGATCGGCGTGTGGTTGGCTACGCCGCCGTCGATGAAGTCTCGGCGGCCGATCGTGACCGGGGGAAAGATGCCGGGGATTGCGGTGCTGGCGAGCAGCGCCGGCACGGCGGGCCCGGTGGACATCAGCACGGCGCGACCGCTCTTGAGCTCGGTCGCCATCACGTGAACCGGCACGGCCGCGTCTTCGAGGCGGTGGTACGGGAGGTGCTTGCGAAGTACCTCACCCAGGCTCGAGTTGGAGATCATGTGGTTGCTGCGGCCCAACAGGCCGCGAGCGCCGGACCACGGCCTCAGTGGAAAGATGTCCTGCCGCCGCAGGCCCCGCCAGACCTCACCGAGGACGAGCGCTCCCTCGTGGTCGGGCTTGCCGCCGATCCAGGCTGCGTTCACCGCTCCGACCGAGGTGCCGATCAGGAGGTCAGGCCGGATGCCCGCCTCTGTCAGCGCCTGGAGCATGCCAACCTGCACCGCGCCGAGGCTGCCCCCGCCGGACAGGACGAATGCGGTGCGACCGTTCCCCTCGGGCGCCGCGGTCGGGGGGGCGAGACGCTTCATTCCCGTGGTTCGGGTTCAGGCTGGGAGGCCGCGGGCGCCGTGCCGGATGCGCCTGGCGCGCGCCTGGCCCGAATGTTCTCGAGCATGACCGCGGCGTCGACGCGGTCCCATAGCCGCCAGTCCGATTCCGAGCGCCACACCTGGTCGAGCAGGGACTCGAGCTGCGTGTGGAGGTCTGGTGTGTCGGTCCGGGATTTGAATCTCATGCGTTCTCCTGTCCTGAAAACGCACAAACATCGGGAACTCGACTAATACCGTTGGACGGTTCTGCAGTTCCTCAGTTGAACGGTTTGTTACAGAATCCGCACCAGAGGCGCGGCGCCTCTAGCTGATCCAGACGGGGGCGGATGTCGCGTCGAGGTCCAGGGTGGAGGAGATCTCCATCGGGGCGGACGCGGTCGACTGGACCGCGCTGACGGTCCAGAGCTGGAAGCCGCCGCCGGGCGTCGAAGGCCCCAGGTAGGCGATGGTCTTGCCGTCTGGCGAGAACGACGGCGACGCCGCGAGCTGCCCGCTGACCAGCACCGTCGCCGGACCGAGGCTCAGGGTCGTCCGGTAGAAGCTCGCCGTCGTGAGCTCCGCAGTCTGTGGCTGGCCGTTGGTGCAGACCATGGCCACCTGGCGCTCGTCGGCCGAGACCGCCGGCTGCAAGCAGTCCTCTGCGGGATCGGTCAGCGGCGTGCCGGGCCTTCCCGGCCGAGCCTGGTACCAGACCTGGGAGTGCACCTTCGACTGGTCGTCGATCGAGAACCTGGTGTAGATCAGGCCTCCGCCGCGAAGCGGGACCGGGTTCACATCGCCGCCGGTGTACTCGTTTGGAAATGTCCACTGGACCGAGCCGGCCGCCGGGCCGGTGGGGCTCGCGAATATCGCGAGGTCGACCCTATAGCTGTTGTAGGGATCTTTTGGATCGTGGTCGTAGAAGATCTGCGATCCATCGGGGCTGAAGCGCGGATAAAACGCCCAGTGATTGTTCTCGATTGTAGGAGAGCCGTCGTGCGTGAAACTGGCTCCGGCTCGTCCGCTGAGCTGGAGGATGAAGAGGTCGGACACATTGGCCTGGCGGCGCACCGCCACCAACCGGCTCCCGCTGGGATCCGCTGCCGGCTGCATCCAGCCGGCCTCAGAGGTGACCTGGGTGAACTTGCCCTCGGAGAAGCGGTAGATCGCGCCCCCCTGGACGACGAAGATCGTTCCAGGCAGCAAGGGCCCGGAGGTCTGGGTCGGCCGCTCAACCTGAGGCCGGTTTGCCTTGAGGTAGCCGGCGGCGTGATAAACGCCAACCCCGAATGCGGACATGGCTACGACGAGCGCCGCCGAGACGAGCCCACGAACCGCGAGCGCCCTCGTCATGGGAAGTACTGGTGCGCGAGCGGAAGGATCTGCGCCCAGTTCGGGATGACTGCGTCCTGGCCGGCGATCAGGCCTTCAGAGGTGTACGGCGGAACCAGCACGACTCGCCGGACCCCCGCTCCGTCGAAGTCGTTGGCCACGCCCATGAGCTGCCTGATCCGCGTCAGTCCCAGGCTTGTTTTGATCTCACCGTTGAAGGCGCCGGCCAGGGTCGGCAGGTCGGCCACGTTCAGGTGCGAGGCCTGCGCCTTGATCGCGAGGAGCACTTGCTGCTGGCGCTCCGAGCGTGCGAAGTCGCCCCGCAGGTCCCCGTGCCTCGATCGCACGTACTGGAGGGCATGCACGCCATCGAGGTGAACCGCTCCCGGGAGCACAGCGACCCGGTAGTAGTCGTACGGGTAATCGGTGGCGCTGAGGTCGGAGGGATAGAAGTTGTCCATCACCGGGTTCGTCACTACGACATTCACGCCGCCGAGCCGGTCGATGAGCTTGACAAGCCCGTTCAAGCCGATCCAGGCGTAATCGTCTATGTGGACCTTGAAGTTGCTTTCGACCGCCGCGATCGCTGCGGGCGCTCCCCCGAGCTGATAGGCGGTACTGATCTTGCCTTCGCCCTGGTCGGGGATCGGAACCCAGAGGTCTCGCGGTATCGAGAGCATGGTCGCCTGCCTGCCAGCAGGGTCGACCCGCACGAGAATCATCGACTGGGTGTTCAGCCGGTCAGGCGCGAACTTCGCGTCGTCGTCGGACCCCAGCAGCAGGACGGTGAACGGGCCCGATGACGCGCGCATCGGGTCGAGATCCGGAATCGCGCCCGTGCTCGCCGTCGAGCCGGCAGCCTGGAAGACGGGTAAGAAGTAGGCGCCCAGGCCGAGCAAGCCTGCCAGCAGGAATCCGGCGGAAACGATCAAGGCGCGCGGCATGAACATGCTTGGACCCTCCACCGGAGCAACGCCCGAGGCCGCCCAAGCCCCCGCGATCGGGCCGCGGAGCTAGGCGGCGACTATGCGGTGCCGGTTCTGGCTCGAGATTGTGTGGGTGCCCGATGACGTGACTACGGTGAACGCGACCGAGTACTCGCCATAGCTGGAGCCGGAGCTCGGGATCTTGCCGTTCGTACATGTGCTGGGGATGCTCAGGTTCAGCGAAGCCGAGCTGCCCGCGCTCACCGTCTCGGGCGACACGCTGACGCCGGCGGCGGCGTATTTGTCCCCGACATGTTCAAGCCAGCCTCCCTTGACCGCGGCCAGTGTCATCACGACCGCGACGGACCTGATGGTCACGCTGCTCGAGGTGCCGTTCCGCACGTCGATGGTGGCGTGAATCGTGTAAGCGAGTTCGCTGGCTGAGGTTGGGCACACGTACGACTCGTCGACCGACGCGCTGGTCAGCGTGAAGGTCGATGGTGCGCCGACCGAGCAGCCCGTGACAATTGCGAACAGGGCCAGCACGGGGGCAACTTTGGCCCGCCGCGAGACTTCGCCCATCCTTCTATATAAGCTGCTCGCGATGGGTCATCTCGACTCGCAGCGCTCGCTCCCGGTCTTTGGAGAGAACAAATCCGGGTTCAGCTCCATGGCGAAGAAGCTTAGGCTCGCGGCCGGGCAAAAAGTCGCCGTCCTGAACGCTCCAGACGGCTATACGGGCAAGCTGAGTCCAGGCCCGACCGACATCGGCACCCGCCTGCAGCCGGCGCAGACTTATGACGTCGTGCAACTGTTCGTCAACAGCACTGATGAGCTTCGCCGATTCGGGCCGGACGCCATCCGCGCCGTCAAGCCGGATGGATTGCTCTGGATCACATACCCCAAAGGCGGCGAGACGCGTGGCGTCACCGACCTGCCGGCCACGCCGTGGTGGACGAAACGCGACGTCCTCGGCGAGATCACGTCGGTGACCGGCTACAAGCCGGTGGCGTTCGTGGCGATCGACGACAACTACACCGCCCTTCGATTCAAGCGAGCGTAGCCGCGTCGAATTCGGGGTCCGTGTGAATAGAATGCGGCCGGTGTCCATCGATCCCGAATCCGGCCCGCGCTCGCATGGCGCCTACTCGCAACGCGTGGCCGTCATCGTCGGAGGGGGCAGCGGGCTGGGCCGAGCCGTCGCCAAGGCATTCGCTCACCAGGGTGCGAGCGTAGTGGTCGCGGACTTCGACGGGCCCCGCACCGACCGCACCGTCGAAGAGGTGCTCCGGCTTGGGACGTCCGAAGCGGCAATCGCTCTGTCAACTGACGTGAGGAGTGATTCCTCGGTGCGCTCCCTGGCGCGCGACTCCCTCAGGTCGATGGGGCGAGTGGACGTCGTAGTCAATGCGGCCGGCGTGCTGCTCCAGGGCAAGGTGGACAAGATCTCTGGTGACGACTGGACGTGGATGCTGGAGACCAACCTCGTCGGCGCCGTGCGCACCTCGGCCGCTTTCGTACCTCACATGACGGAACGAGGCTCAGGTCACATCGTCAACGTCGTGTCGTACGGCGGGCTCGTTCAAAGCGACCCGATGTCCTTGCCCTACGACACAGGTCACGCTGCGCTGGCGGTGTTCACCGAAGGGCTGGCGTGGCAGCTCAAGGGCACAGGGGTCAGCGCGTCCATCTTCTGTCCCGGCGCCAAAGGGCCGCGGATCGGCCAGAACACCAGGTCGCGCGGGGTCGGCCGGTTGTTCGGCGGTCCGGACAGGAGCGCGGACACATCTGTGACCCTCGAGCAGCTGGCCGCTTCGCTCATCGAAGGCATCGAGCACAAGCGCTTTCTCATCCTCGGCGACCCATCGGAGGAGGCTGCCTTCAAAGGTCGGTGGGATCGCGCCGACGGCGGGCTGGCAAGCCGGTGAACGCACCGACCGGGCTGCTTTCCGCCATCGGCATCTGCATTGCAGCCGCGGCGCTGCTCGCGCTGATCGGCTGGCGCTTCCGGCAGCCGTTGATCCTCGCCTACCTCGTAACGGGGGTCGTGATCGGACCCCATGGCCCGCTCGGATGGGTGACCGACCAGGCGAGCATCGCGAGCGTCGCCGAGATCGGCTTGATCCTGCTGCTCTTCATCATCGGGCTGGAGATCGACGTCAAGAAGCTCGCCTCGGCTGGGCCCGCGGTGCTCCTCACGGGAGCCTTGCAAGTCCCCATCTGCATCGGCCTGGGTCTCGGCTTCTTCTACCTGATCGGCATCCGCAACACGGGCGGCAACTACGCGCTCATCTACCTCGCCGCCTGCATGAGCCTGTCCAGCACGCTCGTGGTCGTCAAGCTCCTGAACGACAAGTACGAGCTGGACACCTTGCCCGGGCGGATCACGCTGGGTGTCCTTGTCATCCAGGACATGTGGGCTGTGGCGATGCTGGCGGTGCAGCCCAACCTCCTCAACCCCAACCTGCTGCCGCTCGCGTTTTCACTGTGGAGAGGCGCCTTGCTGGTGGTGGGCGGCTTCGCGATCTCCAAGTACGTGCTTCCTCACCTGTTCAGGGCTGTCGCGAAGGCTCCTGAGCTCGTCCTGGTGAGCGCGCTCGCCTGGTGCTTCTTCCTCGCGGGCGCGGCGAGCGTCATCGGCCTCTCGCGCGAGATGGGCGCCCTCATCGCGGGCGTGAGCCTGTCGACGTTCCCGTACAACCTCGACGTCATGGCCAAGGCGGTAAGCCTTCGCGACTTCTTCGTCACGCTGTTCTTCGTCGCTCTCGGCATGCAGATCGAGATCCCCAGCCTGCACGTGGTCGAGATTGCATTGGCCGCATCAGCTTTCGTGATCGTGAGCCGTCTGTCTGTCGTGCCGATCCTGTACGCGCTAAGGCTGGGTCATCGCGCGAGCCTGCTGCCCGCTATCAACCTCGCGCAGGTCAGTGAGTTTTCGATCGTCATCGCGTCTCTTGGCCGCACCTTGCGCGTACCCCAGATCGACAGCGATGTACTGACGATCGTGATCATCACCTTCGCGATCACATCTGTCGTTTCGACTTACATGATCAACTCGAGCCACGCGGTGCAGCGCGTGTTGAGCAAGGGACTGAAGTTGCTCCACGTCCGGGATCTCGATGTGGGTGAGGCGGCACCCGCTCGTAAAGAGTCGCGCGACGAGACGGTGGTCTTCCTCGGCTTCTTCCGCGACGCGAGCTCGATCCTCTTCGAGCTCGAGAACTTCGGGTCGGCGGTCGACGGCCAGGTTCTGCTCGACAAGGTGCTGGTTATCGACTTCAATCCCAGGGTGATGGCTGAGCTCCGGCGGCGAGGCATCAGCTCTGTCTACGGCGACATCGCTCATGCGGACACGCTGAGACACGCGGGCATCGAGGGGGCGGAGCTGGTCGTATGCAGCATCACCGACGACGTGCTTCGCGGCACCAGCAACCTCCGGATGCTTCGCAACGCGCGCGCGAGCTGCCCGAAAGCGAAAGTGATGCTGACCACCGAGCACATCCCGCATGCCCTCGAGCTCTACGCGGCGGGCGCCGACTTCGTCTACATCCCGAGGCTTCACTCGGCGTCAGAGATCGCTTTGATCCTCAGGGAGGGCCTCGCGCATGGCTTCGAGGCGGCCCGCGCTAAAGAGGTCGAGCGGCTCTCGTACAGGAAAGAGGTCCTGGCCTGAGGATTCTTGCTGTCGCCGGGCGCGCGCAGGGCGCCAGGGCATGCACGTATGAATGTCAGGTCGGAGGCGGGCGTATGCGAGCCTCATGAGGATCCTCGCGGTCGCCGACGAGGTCGACGAATTTCTGTACGGAGATAAACTCGACACGGTCAGGCCGGACCTCATCGTCTCGTGCGGCGACCTGCCTTTCGACTATCTAGAGTTCCTGGTCACGAGCCTCGCCGTGCCCCTGCTCTACGTGCCGGGCAACCACGATCCCAACGTGAAGCCGATTGACACGACCTTCGTGGCCCTCGACCATCGCGTTGCCATACCCGGCCCTGAAGGTTGCGACAACATCGACGGCCGGATCCTGGAGGTGCAAGGGCTGCGCTTCGCGGGCCTCGGTGGGAGCCTGCGCTATAAGGACGGGCCCAACCAGTACACGCAGGCGCAGATGCGGTGGCGCGCCTTGAACCTCGAATTCCGGACGCGCCTCAAACGTGTCCGCGCCGGCCGCAAGGTCGACGTCCTGATCACGCACGCGCCGCCTTTCGGCGTCGCACCCGCGGAGGACGCCGCCCATGTCGGGTTCGTCGCGTTTCAACGGATGATCAAAGCCTTGCACCCATTGCTGCTGGTGCATGGCCACATACATCCCTACGGAAAGACGCAGCCGGAGCTTCGCGTCGACGGCACGCGCGTCATCAACGCGATTCCCTCTCGCATGATCGAGCTCTAAAGGACGAGCGAGGTCCCGACGCCTTCCGCCCGCGCCCGGTCGTAAACGAGACGCGCGGTGGCGGCATCCTCGACAGCGTGGCCCGTGGACTTATAGACGGTGATCTCGTCGTCGGATTGCCGGCCCGGCCTGGTGCCGGCGAGCACCTCGCCGAGCTCGGTGAGTTCGGCCGCGTCGAGGCCCTGAAGCTCGGCGGCGCCCGCCGGCGGAGGATTCGTCGCCGCACCCCGCCACTCGACGAACACTCGTCCGGCCTCGATCGTCTCTCGGTCGAGCTCTGGTCCCCAGGTTCCGCCAACCGAGCTCACGTGCGCGCCGGGCTTCAGCCACTCGCGACGGAGGATGGGCTCTCGCGCGTCGGTACAGCAGGCGACCACGTCGGCCCCGCGCACCGCCGCCTCGAACGACTCCGCGACGACGGCCCGGGGGTGTTTGGCCGCCAGCGCCGTGGCTTTGACGGAGTCGCGCGAGGCGATCCTGATTTCTTTGAAATCGCGGATTCGGGGAAACGTCTCCAGGTGCGACCCGCCCTGGACGCCCGCGCCGAGGATCGCGAGGACTGAGGCATCTTTCCGCGAGAGCGCGCGTGCCGCGACCGCCGCAGTGCCTCCGGTCCTGATCGCTGTGATGTAGGCGCCGTCCATCACCGCAAGGGGGGCGCCGGTGTCCTCGTCGAAGATCGCGATCAGGCCCTGGTGCGATGGCAAACCGTGCTCGTGGTTGGCTGGGAACACCGAGACAAGCTTCACCTCGAGCGCGATGCCAGGGACGTAACCTGGCATGGCGCCCAGGATTCCGCGATCGCCGACCCGAGCCCCAGCCCTCGGCGGGACAGATGTTATCCCCGATGAAAAGACGACGAGCGCCTTGCCCAGAGCGTCGAGCATCGAGTCGATGTCGAGGAGTCGCTCGACGTCCGCACGGCTCAGGTAAAGGAGCTCCGCCACCGCGGGCGATGATAGCCCGGGCTGGATTTCAATGAGGCACGGTCATCAATTTTCAGGATGGCGGTGGCCGGCGCTGAACTGTAGCCTCCGAGGGTATGACCGTTTACGACGGGGCCGTAAGGATCCAGGCCAAGGATGGCCGCCAGTTGCACCCCTGGCGCGTCGTCTACCACCGGCCTGGTTTCGGGCTCAGTTACACGACGGTCACGGCCGCGGATGGAGTCAGTGCCGCTGACCGGGCGCTGGCTCTGTCCGACCGGCGGCGCCCGGGAGATTCGGGCTCCTAGCCAACTACGCTTTTCCCTCGGATGAGGGAGTTTCTGCGCAACGGGAAGCTGCTGACCTTGATGCTTGGGCACCTGACGGTCGACAGCTACGTCGGCGTCATCCCGGTCCTTTATCCGATCTTGATCGGGCGCTTCCACCTCAGCCTGGCAACGGTCGGGCTGGTCAGCCTCGCGTACGGCGGCATGGCGGCTGTGTCCCAACCTCTCTTTGGGGTCCTCGCGGATCGGTTCGGCACTCGGTTCACCGGCCTGGCCCTGTGCTGGACCGCCCTGACTTTCTCACTGGTCGGTTTCGTGAGCAGCTTTCCGCTGCTCCTCTTGCTGGCGCTTGCGTCGGGACTCGGTTCAGGAGCATTTCATCCGCTGGGTGCGCTCGACGTCCGGGCGCTGCTGCCAAGGTGGCGGCGCAGCGCCGGGATGTCCGTGTACGTCACAGCCGGCACGGTCGGTGTGGCAATCGGCCCGCTCGTCGGGATCGTTGTGTTCGGCGCCTTCGGAATCCATGGCACCGGTGTATTGATCGTTCCCGGCCTGATCACGGGCGGCTATCTCCTCTGGCGCATGCGCGGCAGGATCGAAAGGGTCACGAGCTCAGCGCGCAGCGTTTCGACTGGCGCGCGCGTGCCGCTCTTTGCACTCGCCATCGTGATCGGGGTGATGATGTCCCGGAGCTGGACGGTGAACGTGTTCCAGGCCTTCACGCCGACGTGGTACAAGCAGCTCGGTTACGGACCGGAGTTCTACGGGCCGCTGGCCACGACCCTGGTGCTTGCGAGCGCGGTCGGAACAGTGGGATGTGGAACGCTCGCGGACAGGTACGGCAGGCGCACGGTCATCCTCGCGACGCTGGTGCTCAGCGTGCCGGCCATCCTTCTCTTCACGGCGTTTCCAGGGCCTTGGGCATTCGCGAGCGCGATTCTGATCGGAGTTCTTGCCGCTTCGACAGCGCCGCTCATGCTCCTCATGGCGCAGCAGCTGATGGTCGAGCGAGCGGGCCTCGCGTCCGGCCTGGTGATGGGTCTTGGCTTCGTCACCGGCGCCATCGGAATCCCGATCAACGGAGCCATCGCCGACTCGATCGGACTGCAGAAGTCATTGATGACGCACGTTGTGCTGGTCCTCGCAACGATCGCGATCGCCTGGTTCCTGCCGACCGAGGCCGAGATGGAGCGCTTTGCGACGCGTGGAGAAATTGAACCCACACAATCCGCGACCGCCGTGCCGTAAGCGCCGACGCGAGCAATAGAGTAGACGGCAGAGTGGACCTGACGACAAGCGACCAGATCGAGATCGACGTCCACGACGACGCCGCGGCGATGACACACCTGTTCACGCTGCCCGCGCCGGCGCGCATGGACGCGCTCGCAGCGATGCGCGGGATCTCGGCGTTCGACGAGGAACCGATGAGGATGCTCAAACAGATCCACGAGCAAGGCGACGGCTTTCGGGTCCACGTCGACGACCCACGTTATCCGGATGCTCTGCGGCGGCTGGTCAATGCGGACGCCTGGGGCCAGCTGCGCCGCGACCTCGCACGAGCGTGGGAGTACCAGCGCTCCATCCTGCCCGGCATCCGGCACCCCGATCGCGTTGAGGTCGTGCTGACGCTGGGAAATCCCGACGATCAGATCTTCATCGAGCGCACGTTGGGTTACTACGGCATGGGCGCGACACCTGGAAGCATCTGGCTGGTGGCGTGGCCAAGCGACTACAACCTCACGCGGATCGGTGCTTGCGGTGTGCACGAGCTCGCACACAACCTGAGAACCCCGAACGTCGAGACGCAGTTCAGCCTCGCCGAATGGGTGGTCCAGGAGGGACTGGCCGAGGAGTTCACGGCCGAGGTCTGCGGGGCGGATTCGACCGGCGCCTGGTACGCGGGAGTGACGGGCCCGGCCCTCGACGCTGCTTACGACAAAGTCACCGGGGCGTTCGGGACCGGGAGCTCATTCGCCGAGTGGACCGGCTACGTGCTCGGCGACGACATCGCCGCGCGGATGGGGCGGAGACCGGTGGGGATTCCGCACATGGGCGGATACGCCGTCGGGCGGCGAATCGTCGTGCGCTACCTGGAGAAGACCGGTCTCAAGGCCGCGCAGGCGATCGTGCGGCCGACGGCCGAGATCCTGGCCGCATCCGACGTCGGCTCAGGCTGACGCCGAGGCAGAAGCCGGGCGGCCGGTCACGAACAGGCCGACCGCATAAGCGATCACCGCGACGGCGAAGAACACCGCCATCAGCATCGAGCTGAAATCCTGGTTGTAGTTGAGGAAGCTTCCTCCGTTGAAGCCCGCGGCCAGCACGCCGAACAAGCCAAAGGACGCGACCGTGATGAGGTCCCTGGCCCGCGCCCTGATGGCGGCGAGCAGCAGACCCAACGCGTTCAAGACCAGCAGCAGCCCAAGGCTCGCGTGGATGATCAGCAGCACGTGGCCGTGGAGGATCGCCCACGTGACGCTCTGCACGACTCCGCCGAAATATTCGGGCGGGTTGGCCCCCGGATGGTTGGTGGGGATGGTGACGAACAGGTTGAGCGCCATGCCCAGCAAGAACTGGATGATCAGAAGGATCAGTGTCCCCAGGAACTGGCTGCGCATCTGTTCACGCATTTCGGCGGGCATATTTTATGGGCACGTAGCATCAGCGCCGTGTTGAACCGGAGCGTGTACGAGCTGGCGGGCGGCGAGAAGACCTTCAGGCTGCTTGTCGAACGGTTCTATGCCCGCGTGCCGGGGGACGAGGTGCTGCGTGCGGTCTACCCCGAGGAGGATCTCGCGGGCGCAACGGAGCGACTCACCCTTTTCTTGATCCAGTACTGGGGCGGCCCATCGACCTACAACGAGCTGCGAGGCCATCCGCGCCTTCGCATGCGCCACCAGCCGTTTGCGATCGGCCAGAAGGAGCGAGACGCGTGGCTGCGGAACATGACAGCGGCGGTCGATTCGCTCGACCTCGCGGCGGCCGTCCGCAAGGCCCTGCTCGACTACTTCGAGACGGCTTCGACCGCGATGATCAATCAGCCGGCTCCGTCGTAGCGACCGGCGTCTTCGGCTGAGGCGTCGTGGCCGGCTCGGGCTGTACGAGGTCAGGCGCCACCGTCGCAACCTCCTCCAGCTCGATCGCCAGGCCGTTCCCGGTCGCTTTGGCGCGGCGCAGGGCGGCGCGCAATCGCGGGATCTCCGCGCGCAGCGGCTGCTCCACCCAGTCGAACGCGATCACGCGCTCGTTGACCTCCCAGAAGAGGCCGTTCTGCATGGACTCCATGCGGTCGAGCGCCGCATCGACGAACTCGGGCGGCGCGGCCGCGATGCCCTCCACGAGCACGTGGGCGATGTCCTTCTGCTCGGCGGCCATCGCCCAGAACGTCAGCTTCGCAACGCCTTTGAACATCCCGTTGAGCCCGATCGGCCGCGCGTTTGGCGTCAGGTCCAGGAGGTTGCGTACGAGGAGGCGCGCCAGCCGCAGCGACACCTGCGGGTCGCGAGCCCTCGCCTCGATGGCGAGGTCGGCGACGTCCTCGGCCGCGGCGCCCAGGGTCGCCGGCATCCCGGCTTCTTCGAAATGGCGGCCATAGCGGAGCAGGTGAGCCGCCGCCTCCACCGCGAGATCTGGACGCCATTCCAGCGCGCCGATCGCGAACCGGCGGTACTCGTTCATGATCCCCGACGCGAAAGTCGGCGCGGACCGGTTGACGGACGCCCGCAGGTAGGTGTTGAAGAACCGCATGCAGAGCTCGGCGACCTCTGAGTCGCCTGCCTGTATGGCGGCGATTCCGGCGTCGCGAGTCGCAACCGCAATCGCATGCACGGCCTCCTTGCGGTGCACCGGCGTGAGGCCGACCATGTCGACGAAGCTCGACATGATGGTGTACGCGAACCAGGTCTGGGCTCGGTTCACCTCGGCGACGATCTGGTCGGATGCGCCGGGCATCTCGGCGTGGCTGACCTGGAACCACTCGAGCGCAAAACCCTTCTTGACCTGGAGGTAGTCGTCCGCGACGAACCGCCCCAACACGTCGATCGTGAGGACGCAAACCGGCATGTCCCCGAGCTGTATGGAACCGAAGGCGATGTCCGTCACCTGGGCGATCGACGTCATGAGCGCGTCCCGATGCCGGCGCGCATGCTTGCTCCCCGCGGCGGCTCGCAGCTCGCGCTTGGCGCGCCGCATGATGCTCTCGACCAGCGTCTCCGCCCTCATCACCTCGAAGATGTAGCTGACGTACGGAAGCAGGATGGCGAAGTTGAGCAGGGCGAGCGCCTCCGCGACGACCACGCTGATGATCGGGGTGTAGTTCGCCTTGACCTCGCTGCGGACCAGGAACGTATAGAGAATCGAAGCGAGCGCGAAGCTGAGGACGAACGCGTTCAGAGGGTTGCGGGTGAAGATGCCGATGATTCGGGGCGAGTACCTGGATGACGTCGTCTGGATGCCGAAGACGACCGCGACGATGACGATGCTCAGGACCACGCCTTCCGCGCCGCCCACGAGACCGAGCACCCCTCCCGCGGCGGTTGGGTCGGGCGTGAAGAAATCGTGGATCGAGATGTAGTGAATCGCGTCGAGCACGCCGAAGAGCAGGAACAGCATTACCGCCACCGAGACGAGCGCCAGGCCGGGTAGCGCGGCGCCGATCCAGCCGACGACGGCTGCGCGTTCCGCCTGGCGCGGACCCGGCTTATGTGTTTCTTCAGTCACAGGACAACCTCATGGACACGACCACGGCGATCCTAAGCAATTGGCACGGGCCTGGCTACAGTTGGACCGATGATCCGGGCCATCGTGTTCGACTTCGACGGCTTGATCCTCGACACCGAAGAGCCTGTGTACCGGTCCTGGCTCGAGGTCTACGAGGAGCACGGTGAGGAGCTGCCGTTCGAGCGTTGGGTGCAGATCGTCGGGTCGACCACAGCCGGCTTCCACCCCCAGCACCACCTCGAGAAGCGGCTGGGACGGTCTCTACCGAAAGAGGTTCTCGACCGCCGGATCGGCCGCAGGACGGAGATGATCCTTGCCCTGGAGGCTCTGCCAGGCGTCGTCCGTCACATCCAGGAGGCGAGGGCGATGGGACTCCAGCTCGGCGTCGCTTCGAGCTCGACGAGCGAATGGGTCAAAGGACACCTCTCGCGGCTCGGCATCCTCGAGAGCTTTGACTGCATCCGCTGCCGCGACGACGTGGCCAACGCAAAGCCGGAGCCGGACCTCTATCTCGCAGTGCTCGACTGCCTCGGAGTGGGTGCTTCGGAGGCGATCGCCGTCGAGGACTCGCCCAATGGGGTGCTTGCCGCCAAGCGTGCCGGTCTGCGCTGCGTGGCCATCCCCAACTCGATCACCGCCCAGCTCGACCTTGGACAGGCCGACCTCCTGCTCGGTTCGCTCGATGAGGTGACGCTCTCGGAGCTCCTCGAAATCCTGGGCGCCGCCTGAGCCGGCCGCTGGACGCCTTAACCTATCCGCGTGCGAATCGGAATCCTGACCGGCGGAGGCGATGCACCGGGGCTCAATGCGGCGATCAGGGCTGTGGCCCGGCGCGCGTTCCAGCTCGGGCACCAGGTGAGCGGAGTACAGAACGGCTGGGCCGGCTGCATCGAAGAAGGATTGATCGACGAGCTGACACCGGCCAGCGTGCGGGGAATCCTCCCCCTCGGCGGCACCATCCTAGGAACGTCGCGAACCAACCCGCTCAAAGAGAAGGACGGAATCCCGCGCGTGATCAAGGCGCTGCGCCGCAGCGGGATCGATGCGCTCGTGCCCATCGGCGGCGACGACACGCTGAGCGTCGCGGCAGCGCTCCACGAGGCCGGCTTTCCGACGGTGGGGGTGCCGAAGACGATCGACAACGACCTGTCGGTGACAGAGTTCTGCATCGGCTTCGACACAGCGGTTGGGGTCGTGACCGAGGCGCTCGACCGGCTGCACACGACGGCTTCCGCGCACCATCGGGTGATGGTGGTCGAGGTCATGGGGCGCGACGCGGGATGGGTCGGGATGATGGGCGGCATCGCCGGGGGCGCGGACCTGATTCTCATCCCGGAGTTCGAGGTCACGCTCAGGGAGGTCGTCGCTCACCTCTATCGCCGGCGCGGGGAAGGCAAGCTCTTCAGCATCATCGTCGTCGCGGAGGGCGCGAAGATCCCAGAGCTCGAGGCGGAGGGCGGGGGCCAGGCCGAGAAGGACGCTTTCGGGCACATCAGGCTTGCCAAGCGCGGAATCGGCGACCTGCTCGCCGGCAATGTCGAGCGGGAGACGGGATTTGAGACCCGCGTGACGGTGCTCGGGCATCTGCAGCGAGGCGGATCGCCGTCGCCGACCGACCGCATCTGGGCCACGCGCCTCGGAGTGGCGGCGGTCGAGCTGATCGTCGCCGGCCAGAGCGGGGTGATTCCAATCCGGCGCAACGGGGACGTCGAGGTTGTGCCCCTCGCCGACGTGGTCAGGGAAACGCGTCGCGTCCCCAGGGAGCTTTACGAACTGAGCCGGGTCTTCGAGTAGGCGGGACGTGGCCCCGCGCAAGAAGAGAATGCTCGAGCTGGCGGGGTCGGGCGACGACGGCTCGACCGGGCTCCTGGGCGGGGGACGCGCGCGCAAGGACGATCCGCGAATCGAGGCGTACGGCACCATCGACGAGGCTTCGAGCGCGGTCGGCCTCGCGAAGTCGCTGACCCTCCATCCGCGGGTCCGCTCGATCTGCGAAGAGCTTCAGCGGGGCCTCTATTCGCTGGGCGCCGAGCTGGCGACCAACCCCGGCTCCAGCACGTCTTTCGCGCATACCGGCGAGGAGCACGTGGACAGGCTGGACGCGCTCATCGCGGAGCTGGAGCAGGCGGTCACCATGCCGGACGGCTTCATCCTGCCCGGCGCGACGCCGGCTTCGGGAGCAATTGACCTTGCGCGTGCGGTTGCGCGCCGGGCGGAGCGCCGCTGCATCTCCCTCGAGCGGGCGAAGGGACTGACGAATCAACAGGTCCTGCGGTGGCTCAACCGGCTGAGCCTGCTGCTCTTCGTGCTGGGTCGCTACGAGGAAGCGCTCGCCGGGAACCCGGCGGCCCCGGCCAAGTCCCCGCCTCGTCCGTAAACTTCGAAACAGGTGTCCTCGATGACGTATGTGGCTCTTGCCGGCGCCGTCCTGCTGGTGCTGTACGTCGCCCTGTCGTATCAGCTGTACCGACGCGCGTTCGTCCCAAACAAGCCGTCATTCCTGGACGATTTCACGTTCACGCCGTTCGAGTTCCAGGCGGACTACGAAGAGGTCGAGCTCATCACCGCCGACGGCGTGAGCTTCGGCGCCTGGCATTTCCGGCAGCCGGGCTCCCCGCAGACCGTCATCGTCTCCGGAGGGCACAAGGGGCAGCGCCAGGGCTCGCTGGGAATCTCGGCCGCGCTCTGGCGCAAGGGTTTCAACGTGATCCTCTATTCGTACCGCGGCATGCCGGGCAGCGACCGCGCGCCGATCACGTTCGGAATCAAGGAGGTGCTCGAGCTCCAGGCCGTCATCGCATTCGCGCGCAAGCGGATCGCGAACACGCGGATCGGACTGCTCGGCTACTCGATGGGCGCGGTGGTTTCGCTGCTGGGCGCGGCTGGGGAGCCGGGCGTGGAGGCGTTGGTGCTCGACAGCCCGTTCAGCGACCTGCGCACATTGCTCATCGAGAACGTGCGCCACGCCTCGAAGCTGCCGGGTTCGCCGTTCGTGTGGCTGGCCGGAGTCATGCTCCGGATACGCACTCGAAGCCGGATCTCCGAGTGCAGCCCCAAGGACGTCCTCAGCTCTCTCGAGCCGCGTCCGCTGTTTTTCATCCACGGCGGCGCGGATGACGTGACGTCGGTCAACCACAGCCGTCGTCTTTACGACGCTTATCGAGGACCTCGCGAGATCTGGATCGTGCAGGGCGCGCCTCACACAGGCGCGTATTTCGCCGACCGGCCGCTCTACGTCGAGCGGGTGGCGGGCTTCTTCGCGCGCCACCTGGGCCTGGATGTCAGCGGCCACCTGCGCCTGGTCGAAGAGGAAGAGGTCAGCTAGATACGTAGGGTGCTCGAGAGCTTGATCCCGTTTGCCCAGTAGTAACCGGTCGGGCCGGCCGGCAGAAGATCGTATGTGCGGCCGCCCGAATAGGGGACGAGCTCCCAGGTTGTGACGGTCGATCCGTCAAGCGAGTCTCCGCGCGCGAGCGATCCGAGCCGGCGGCCGTCAGCGGTCCGATGGCCGGGCGACGCCAGCAGCTCGCGACCGTCGGCCAGGATCAGGTGCACCATCAGGTGGCCGGCCGGCACCGGCGTGCTCCCGATCTCGATGACCGGTTCGGCGACTCGGGAGCCGTCGGCGGTCGCTGTCCAGACCAGCATGCCCCGCTCGATCTCGGTGACGCGCACATCGCCATGCGGCGTCGAGATGAGAGTGCCCGCGGCGAGGCAGATCGGGCAGATCGGCGGGCCGGTGGGTGTGCGCGAGCTCACTTTGACGATCCCGTCGACCCGGACGGCGCCGCTGACCAACAGGTAGGAGGCGTTCCCGTTGTTGGATTGGACGCGGTACGAAAAGGAGTAGTCCGCGCCGGCTGGACCGAGGGTCACCGCCTGGAGCAGCTTCCAGGCGCGGTAGAGGACCAGCTTCTGCGCGTCGGTGAGGTCGCCCGCGGGCAGGTTTTCGTGCGCCACGATCGCCGCGTAGGACTCCCCGTCGGCCTTGATGACGGGGTACTGCGCGATGGCGTTCGCCTCTTCTCCACCCTGGCGCGCAAGCGGATAGAAGTCGCGGTCGCAGTACACCGGCTTGCCGACCGAGTCCATGACCTTGAACTTCAGCTGGCTCGACGTGAGCGGCGTCCCGACGGCGGGCGCGGGTGCGGGCGTGAGCGCTCCGCATGCCGCGCAGGCCAGGACCACGAGCGCCAGGGCAATCCTCATGTCATCTACACGCTCGCCAACCAGTCGGGGTAACCAGCGGAACCAAAATGAACCCTCACGCGTATTCAGATCACATGGGCCGGTCTATGGACGAACCTATAATCGCCGGAGTGGGGGCCGCCGAAGTCGTTACTCGCGTCGCTGATGCCTTCATGGCAAACGTCAGCCGCGCCATAGTCAACAAGGAAGACGAAATCCGGCTTTGCCTGGTGACCCTGCTGTGCGAAGGCCACCTCCTGATCGAGGACGTGCCGGGGGTCGGCAAGACCATGCTCGCGAAAGCCCTCGCACGCTCGCTCGACTGCACCTTCCGCCGCATCCAGTTCACGCCCGACCTGCTGCCTTCAGACGTGACCGGCGTGCGCGCCTTCAACCAGAAGCTCAACGACTTCGAGTTCCGGCCGGGCCCGGTCTTCGCCCAGATCCTGCTGGCGGACGAGATCAACCGCGCCAGCCCCAAGACCCAGGCCGCGCTGCTCGAATCGATGGAGGAGCGGCAGGTCACGATCGACGGTGAGACGCACCCGCTGCCGAAGCCGTTCATGGTCATGGCGACGCAGAACCCAGTCGAGTACTCAGGTACGTTCCCGCTGCCCGAAGCGCAGCTCGACCGCTTCCTCATGAAGGTGAGGCTAGGCTACCTTTCCGAGAAGGAAGAGGCCAACTTGCTGGGCCAGCACAAGGTCGAATCTCCGATGCTCGAGCTGCAGCCGGTCGTCTCCCCCAACGAGCTGAAGGCCGCACAGGGCGCGGTGCGTGAGGTGTTCGTGAAGCCAGAGCTGCGCGAGTACATCGCTCGGCTCGTCGGCCGGACACGGGGCAACCCGGAAGTCGCCCTCGGCGCGAGCACTCGAGGAACCCTCAACCTCTTCCATGCGAGCCAGGCGCTGGCCGCAGTGCAAGGTCGAAGCTACGTGCTGCCCGACGACATCAAGGCGCTGGCCGAGCCCGTGCTGGCGCACCGCATCATCCTTCGGCCCAACGCCGAGATGCAGGGCCAGAGCGCCGGAAAGCTCGTCGCCGGCTTGTTGGAGCGCGAGCATGTTCCCCAGATGGCATACGACGGCTGATTCCCTCTAGGGGCACATGAGCAAGGTCGCCCTCGCCGCAGCCCTCGGAGTCCTCCTCTTCTTCACGTGGCTCACCGCGATCCGGCCGGCGTACGCGTTTGCCTATGCGCTGTGCCTCCTGTTCCTGGTCGCGTGGGCGTGGCCGCGGGTGGCGATTCGGGGTATGACGTTCACCCGCCGCCTGAACCCCGGCACGCCGACCGTCGGTGAGTCGTTCGAGGAGGCGATCGAAGTCCGGCGCCAGGGCTGGGTGCCGGCGCCATGGGTCGAGGTCCGCGACCTGAGCCAGATCCCCGACTACCAGCCGGGCCGCGTCATCTCGGTCAGCGGCGAGCTGGTCAAATGGAAGTCCCGCGGCAACTACCGCCGGCGGGGTTGGATGGCCTTCGGACCGACCTCGCTGCGAGTCCGCGAACCTTTCGGCCTTTTCGACAAAGAGCTCAAGCTCACCCAGCGCACCTCGGTCCTCGTCTATCCGCGGGTCAGGCCCATCCCCGACCTGCTCACACCAAGCGCCCAGCAAGTGGGCAACTCACCCAGCTTCGGCGCCTGGGCCGACTACCCGCCAGAGACCGGAGGCGTCCGCGATTACACGACTGGTGACAGCTTCGGCCGCATTCACTGGGCGCTTTCCGCGCGCCACGGCAGGCTCATGTCAAAGACCTTCGAGCAGCCGCTGACGACCGACCTCTGGATCCTCCTCGACCTCGACCGGAACGTGCACACGGGCGAAGGCGAGGAGTCGACGGTCGAGTACGCGGTGAGCCTCGCGGCGTCGATGGCGTCGCAGGTCCACAGCCGCGGCCGGCAGGTAGGGCTCATCGCGAACGACTCGAAGGGAACGATCCTGGAGCCCCACCGCGCGGTCCGGCAGGACCGGCTGATCCTCGACTACCTTGCGGTCGCGCAAGCCGACGGCCGCACGCCTCTGACCCAGACGCTCGCGTGGGACAAGATTCGCCGGCTGCCCCGCCGCGCCATCGCCGTCATCACCCCCAGCGCCGACCCCGCGTGGGTGCGCCTGCTTCAATCGGTGCGCGGACGGCGGTCGACGCTGATCGTCTTTTACCTGGACGTCGGAAGCTTCGGCGGCCCCGACCAGAACCCGAGCTTCGACCTCGGCCAGGACGTCGACCTCTATGTCGTGCGCCGGGGTGACGATTTCGCGCGCCTCGTGAGGACCAGGGATGCAATTCGCATCGCCTAGCGAGCGCCTGGCGCTCGCGCGAGGAGAGCTGTGGGGTCGTGCCCGGTCGTCGATGGGCGGAGGCGTGCTCTGGTCGGCGCTCATCGTCTTCCTGCTGACATATGCCATCGCGAGCTCGACCGCCACCGCCGGCTGGGTCAACGGCGTGGAGGTCATTCCCCTGGTCGCGCTGGGCGGCGCTCTCCTGATGGCCGGGCTAGCGGTGCTTCCGGTTCCATGGCCGGCTTCTCTCGGGCTCGGCTTCGTCCTCGGCCCGATCGTCGCCCTCGTCGCGGCGGGCCCGGCTCTCCATGCGGCCCATCCCCTCGATCCCTCGCTGGTCGGCGCCGGAGGGTTGTCGCTGCGCATCGCCTCGATCTGGTGGGTTCGGCTCACCGACGGCGAGGCGGCCAACGACCCGTCGTTCTACCTGTTCCTCATCAGCTGGCTGATGTGGGTCACAGGGGCCTGGTTGAGCTGGTGCGTGCTGCGCTGGCGCAAGCCGATGCTCGGGCTGATCCCTGGAGCGGCCGCGTTCGCCACGAACCTCCTCAACATCCCGGCGAACCAGAACGGCTACACGCTCAGCATCCTCGTGCTGACGCTGGCTCTCCTTCTCTGGACCAACTACACCGGCTCGATAGCGAGCGCGAACCGCGCGCACGTCAAGCTGACCGGGGACGCACGATGGGACTTCTGGGAGAGCGGGCTCGTCGCGATGGCGGCGCTGATCGTGCTCGGGGTCATGCTTCCACCGCTCTCGACGGTCGACCGCACCGTGGACGTCGAGTCAAACCTCTTCTCGAACTGGGCGCAGCTGCAGCAAAGGCTGACCAGCCACCCGGGCGCCGTCGGGACCGGACCGGGCGGGTCGGGGACGACCGGCTTTTCCACCGACGTCCCGCTTGGCGGACCGCTCACGCGCACGCGCGACCCGGTCTTCACCTACACGAAGGACACGAAGGTCGGCGACTACGCGAGCACGATCTACTTCCGAGGGGTAGACGTCACGTCGACGGTTGGAGGTGAATGGCGTTACTCCGCGACCCCAGGCCTGCGGCGCTCGATTGGAAAGAGCCAGGCGCCGACGTACGCGGAGAACTATGCCGGGCTTGCGTTTGCCGGTGTCGACGTAAAGATGCTCCGCCCTCCGATTGGTAACGCGGACATCGTCTTCTATCCCGGCGAGATCTTCAGAGTCGATCGGCCCACGGTGGCGACCCAGGTGGTGCTGCCCTTGAGCACCATCGGCAACCTGTACTCGGTCGACCGGCTCTCCTCGGTCTCGCCACCGACCTCGATCGGCGCCTATCGCCTGACCGTCGAGTACTCCACGGCTACCGACGCGCAGCTGAAGGCGGCGGGAACCAACTATCCGGATTGGGTTCAGCAGTTCTCGACGCTGCCGGCGACCGGCTACCGCAGCCCGGAAGTCATGAGCTATATCCACGACCTCGCGCTGCAGATCGTGACGGACGCGGGTGCGACCAATCCATACGACGAAGCGACCGCGATTCAGAACTACCTGCGCGACCCGCAGCACTTCACGTACAAGCTGAACGGCTACCCGCAGGCGCCCATCGGAACGGACCGGCTTTATTTCTTTTTGAAGGTTTCTCACCAGGGGTACTGCGAGTACTTCGCGAGCTCGATGGGAGACATGCTTCGCTCGCTCAACATTCCCACCCGACTCGTGAACGGCTTCGGTCCGGGTGCTTTCGACAGCGCCACCAACAGCTTCGTGGTGAAGGGCGAGGACGCGCACACGTGGGTCGAGTCGTATTTCCCAGGCTACGGATGGATTCCCTTCGAGCCGACGCCCGACATCAGCGGCGGGTACGAACCGATCACCCGCGGCTCACAGGGACAAGCGCTCTGCCTCCGCGACGAGAACTGCGATCCAGGCGGGGCGACCACCGGGGGCGGCACTCAGCCGACGCCGAGCGCGCTGCCTCCCGGCTTCCGCGAGCCCGCCAACACCGGTACGGGAAGCACGATCTTCCGGGCTCCTGACGCCGGGACGCTGACCACGATCGTCGGTGTGCTGCTCGCGTTCATCCTCTTGCTGGGAGCAGCGATCGCGCGCTACTTGAGACCGCGCACTGTGATGGGCGTCTGGAAACGCACGATCGCAATGTCCGAGCTGGCCGGCGCCAAACGCCGGCCCGGTGAGACCCCCCTGGAGCTCGGCCGGCGCCTCCAGCGAAGCTTCCCAGAAGCGTCCGAGCCTGTCGGTGCGCTGGCCGGCGGGTTCATCGTCGCCGCGTACGCGCCCGAAGACGTGGCGAGTGGCTCGCGCTCGACGGTGATGGAGGCCTGGAGCGCGCTGCGCCCGCTCCTGGTGCGTAGGGTGCTCGCCCGGCTTCGACCGAACAGGGCATAAATCCAGGGGTCCCCGCAAACTCACGGCGTAGCCTCTGAGTTTGTGGGCTTTAACCTGTGCGGCGTGGCGGACAGCGCTAAAGCCGAAAGCGGCGTCGCGGGGCGAACCTACCCGCCGGTTGATTTTCAAATCGAGCCGCCTCGCGTGGCGGCGTTCGCACGATCAATCGGCGCCGACCCTTCGGCCGGCGTTCCGCCCACCTTTGCCGCGGTTTACTCGCTGGGGGCGACCGCGCCCCAACTGTTCGGGGACGCCGATGCCGCGGTTGATTTCGCGCGTTTGCTGCACGCCGAGCAGGAGTTCACATGGGCGCGTCACCCGCGGCCGGACGAGGCGGTCACGTCCCAGGGGCGCGTGGCGTCCGATATCAGCCGCCGCGGCATGCGCTTTGTGACGTTTGAAACCGACACCACCGACTTGCGAGGACAACCCATCTGCCGGTCGAAGGCGCTCTTCGTGATCCGCTCGTGAGCAGGCTCGACGTCACCTTCACCAGGGAGCAGATCGCCGCGTACGCCGAAGCTTCGGGCGACCACAACCCGATCCACCTGGACGACGATTTCGCGCGGACGGTCGGGCTGCCCGGCATCATCGCGCACGGCATGCTCCAGATGGGGTTGATGGCGACAGTCGCAGCGGAAGCCGCAGGCGGCCCCGACAAGCTTCGACGCCTGCACTGCCGCTTCGCGGGCATGGTTGTGCCCGGCGACACGGTGACGTTCACTGCCGAGCCGCTGACCCCAGGCAAGCTGGACCTGAAAGCCGTGAATCAGAAAGGCGAGCCTGTCCTGTCCAAGTCCGTCGCGGAGCACGACTGATGCCGCTCGATTTCTCTTTTGCACCGGAACAAGAGGCGATCCAGCAACTGGCCCATGAGTTTGCGGTTCGGGAGATGCGGCCGGTGGCCGCACACTACGACGAGACCGAAGAGTTCCCTTACGAGGTCGTCAAGAAGGCGCACAAGCTCGGCTTGAGCCCTGCCGGCTTTTTGCCCGAGGAGTACGGCGGCCAGGGGCTCGACTTCTTGACCGAGCTGATTCTCAATGAGGAGCTCAGCTGGGGCTGCGCCGGGATCGGCGTCTGCATCCAGTCCATGGGACTCGCCATCGCGGGCATCCGGGCCAGTGGCACCGAAGAACAGAAAAGGCGATGGCTGCCGGAGTTCACCAACCCGGACAAGCTCGTGCTGGGAGGGCTCGGTCTGACCGAGCCGGATTCCGGATCGGACGCGCTGTCGATGAAGACGCGAGCCACCCGCGTGAGCGAAGGGTACGTCCTGAACGGAACCAAGCAGTTCTGCACCAACGGCGGGATTGCGGACTACCACGTCATCTACGCGAACACCGAACCGTCCAAGGGACCGGCGGGCATCGCGTCGTTCCTGGTGCCCAGGGATACCCCCGGCCTGCGCATGGGCCGCAAAGAGCAAAAGCTGGGAGTCCGCGCGAGCCACACGGCGCAGGTGATCCTCGAGGACTGCCACGTTCCGCTCGACCACCGGCTCGGCGGCGAGCCCGATGCGGAGAACGCCGGCCCAGGGGCCCTGGGCGCCTTGATGACGCTCGAGGCGACGAGGCCCGCCGTGGCCGCGGGCGCGCTCGGCATCGCCCGCGCGGCCTATGAGTTCGCCCTCGACTACGCGCAGGATCGCAAGCAGTTCGGCAAGCCGCTGTGGCAGCACGAGGCGATCGGCTTCAAGCTCGCCGACATGGCGATGAAGATCGATGCGGCGCGGCTGCTCATCTGGCGAGCGGGCTGGATGGCGACTCAGGGCCTGGCGTTCGAGCGCGCCGAGGGATCGATGGCGAAATGCTTCGCCGGAGACGTCGCCATGGAGGTCACGACGGACGCCATCCAGGTCCTTGGCGGTTATGGGTACATCAAGGAGTACCCGGTCGAGAAGTGGTTTCGGGACGCGAAGATCTACCAGATCTGGGAGGGCACCGCGGAGATTCAGAGGCTGGTCATCTCGCGCGCGATCGCCGGATCGCGCGGCACCATCAACCTCAGGGGGTAAAGGATGTTCGATCTCACCGGAAGGGTCGCTGTCATCACCGGGGCCTCGCGCGGACTGGGCCGACAGGACGCGCTCACGCTCGCGCGCCAGGGAGCCGACGTCGTGATCACGGACGTGCTGGTCGAGGACGATCCCGACCTGCAGAAGACGGCTGAGGCTCAGGGAAGCATGCTGGCGCAGGTCGCTGTGTCGCAAGGCTGGGTGCACTCCAACAGCACCGCCGAAGAGATTCGCAAGATGGGCCGCAGGTCGCTCGCGATCAAGATGGACGTGACCAATCGCGAGCAGGTGCGCGACGTGTTCAAGAAGGTCAGGGAAGAGTTCGGCAAGATCGACATCCTCATCAACAACGCCGCCACCCTCGACCACGCGGCGCAGATCCCGAACCAGTCGTACGAGCTGTGGGACCGCGACGTGCGCGTCAACCTCACCGGCGCGTTCAACTGCACGAAAGAGGTTTGGCCCTACCTGGTCGAGAACAAGTGGGGACGCCTGGTCTTCATGTCGTCGATTGCGGGCACCCTCGGCGGCTTCGGCCAGGCGAGCTATTCGTCCACCAAAGCAGCTCTCATCGGACTGGCCAAAACCGCCGCCCTCGAAGGCGGCCGGCACAACATCACCTCCAACGCGATCGCGCCGGGGATCATCGAGTCCGAGGCGGGCAAGGCGGCGGCCGACACCAACCCGCTTTACGAGCGTTTCAAGGCCCGCACCGTGTTCAAGCGGTTCGGCCAACCCGAAGACATCTCCAACACGATCGCGTTCCTTTGCTCGAACGAGGCCGGCTACATCACCGGGGCGGTGATCGAGGTGGCCGGTGGCATTCCTCTCTTTACGGCCTGATGGGCGAGTTCGTCGACGTCCGCCGCGAGGGGCCCGTTGCCCGCGTCGTCATGCATCGCAACGGCCTCAACGCGATTGCCGAGGAATTGATGCAGGACCTGGCCTCAGCATTCAATGAGCTGGGCGAGGATCCTGCAGTGCGCGTGGTGGTGCTTGCGTCGGACTACGAGAAGTATTTCAGCGTCGGCGCGGACCTCGCCATGCTGGCCGGCATCGATCGCACCTCGCCTGATGCGGCGGACCAGGTCGGCGTCTTCATGAAGCGCATGAATGAACACTTCTCGGCCATCGAACGGTGCCCCAAACCTGTGATCGCAGCCATCAACGGCCATGCGCTTGGAGGTGGGAGCGAGCTCACGCTTTGCTGCGACTTCAGAGTCATGGTCGAGGACGGCCGATCGCGGATCGGTCAGACCGAGTCTTCGCTTGGCATCATCCCGGGAGCTGGAGGCACGCAGCGCCTCCCGCGCTTGATCGGAAAGGCGAAGGCGCTGCGCTACATGATCGAGTCGACGCGGCTGTCGGCGCACGAGGCCGCGGCGGTGGGGTGGGTCGATATCGCGGTCGCACCGATCGACTACCAAGCGACTGTCGAGGCGCTTGCGGCGAAGCTCGCGAAGTCCGCGACCTTCGCGATCGCGATGATCAAGGACGCCGTGCGGCGCGGCTTCGACCTCCCGCTGGAGGAGGCACTGGACGTCGAAACGCGCAACTTTGCCCGAGCGGCCCTGAGCACCGACGCCGCGATCGGGATCATGTCGTTCCTTTCGAAACAAGAGCCGGAGTTCACCGGCTCGTAGGCTTGTCGAAATCGGCCGGTGCCGTTCGTCGTGAATATAAAGCGGCGCTCAAGACCGCACTCACTGGAGGATCGGCATGAAGTACGTCTTGATGTTCGTCGATACCGTCGAAAACCAGAAAGTCTGGGAGAACCTGCCGCAGGAACAGATGGCGGCTGCCTACGCGCATGTCAACAAGTGGTTCGAGGACCACAGCAAGACGGGGCAAATCGTCGGAGGTGAGGAGCTCCTCGGTCCGAACAGCGCGACGACGGTTCGATTCAAGAACGGCAAGCCCATCGTCACCGACGGCCCTTTCATCGAGGCCAAAGAGGTGATCGGCGGATTCGCGATCGTCGAGGTGAAGGACCTTGACGAGGCGCTTGCCATGGCCAAGGTGTGGCCAGGAGGCGGAGAGGATCGGATCGTCGAGGTACGGCCTGTGGTGGACCACTCGGCAGAGATCGAAGAGTCGCGCGCAAGGATGTCGGAAACCCCTGCGAACGGCTGAAGGGACATATACCGCCGCAGAGGCAGCAGTCGCTGCCGTCTTCCGCGAGGAGGCGGGTCGGCTGACCGCGGCACTGGTCCGCGTGCTGGGCGACTTCGACCTCGCGGAAGAGGTCGTCCAGGACAGCCTCGTGGTGGCGTTGGAAACATGGCCGGAACAGGGCATCCCCGACAACCCAGGCGCGTGGTTGATGACCACCGCGCGGCGGCGGGCGATCGACATTTTGCGTCGCGACAAGAGCTATCGCGAGAAGCTCGCGGTGCTGGAGCGCTCGCCGTTGGCGCCTGAGCCGGCCGAGGCAGATGACCGCCTCCGGCTGATCTTCACGTGCTGCCACCCCGCCCTTTCCCAGGAGGCGCAGGTCGCGCTGACCCTTCGAGCCGTCGCTGGGTTCACGACCGGCGAGATCGCGAGCGCCTTCCTGCTCAGTGAGGTGACCGTGGCCCAGCGCATCGTGCGTGCGAAGAGAAAGATCGTCGATGCGCACATCCCTTATCGAATCCCGGAAGCGACCGAGCTCACGGGACGCCTGGATGGTGTGCTCTCAGTCCTGTACCTGATGTTCAACGAGGGCTACCTGAGCCGCGGCACCCAGGCCGCGATGCGCCGCGACCTGGCCGATGACGCGGTCTGGCTCACCCGCCTGGTGGCGACGCTCATGCCCGAACAGCCCGAGGTCATCGGACTGCTCGCGCTGATGAAGCTCAACCTGGCGCGATCGAGAGCGCGATTCGATGAGTGGGGCGAGATGGTGCTGCTGCCGGACCAGGACCGGTCGCTCTGGGACGGGGCTGCCATCGCCGAGGGCATCGAGCTGCTGGAGCGGGCGGGCGCGATGCACGCCACCGGGCCGTACCAGGTCCAGGGCGCGATCGCGGCCCTCCACTCGGAAGCGCGATCGTGGAACGAGACAGACTGGCACCAGATCGTGCTCCTCTACGACTCCCTGGTGCGGATGGCGGACAGCCCCGTGGTCAGGTTGAATCGGGCCGTCGCCCTCAGCCATTTCGCGGGCCCTGAGGTCGCGCTCGGGGAGGTCAACGACCTGGCCATCTCGCTCGAGGGCTACCACCTGTTCCACGCGGCGCGAGCCGACCTGCTCGACCGGGTCGGCGAAAAGGCGCTCGCCCGCGAGGCCCGGCTGCGCGCGCTCGAGCTCTGCCAGAACCCCGCCGAACGGTCGCTCCTCGAGAAGAAGCTCCGAGCCCAGAGCTTCGAGCCTAATTAGAGGCGGCCATCCCCAGCTCGGCCGACCGGCGGCGCACGAGCTCGATCACCGCCTCGACGCGTTTCGGGTCGGCGCCCAGGCACCGGATGACCAGCTCCTTGGTCTCGAAGTTCGGATAGGAGCCGACCGACACGTCCGGATAGCTCTGCTCGAGCTCTTTCATCAGAGGATAAAAGCGCGCCTCGACCGCAAAAGTGAAGCGAAGCTCGCGCACCGTGGCGGCCGAGCCGGCTGAAAGAAACTGCGGTTCCAGCTCCTCGGTGAAGATGGCCGTGAACTCCAGCGGGACGCCGGGGAGCACGAAGATCTGTTTTCCGTTTGCTTCGTACACCACTCCGGGCGCCATGCCACGGCGGTTCTTGAAAACGTGCGCTGGGCCGGCGGGGATGCGCGCCATGCGGAGGTTCCCTTCGGTCACCTCGGGCGAATCCAGGAGTCCCGCCGCGTGCATGCGCTGGACTCGGCGCTCGATGCGGGCGCGGGTGTCGTCCCATACGGTGAGCTCCCGGCCAAGGGCCTCGGCCAACGAGGAGAAGGTGCGGTCGTCCGGAGTCGGGCCGAGGCCACCCGAGCAGAACACGTGCGTCACCTCGTCGTCGGCGAGCTCGCGGCGGACCTGTTCGACGATCTCCTGTGGGCGGTCGCGGATCGCGGTGACGCGCTTGACCGGGAAGCCCAGCAGGCGCAGGCGTTCCGCAAGCCAGTGGGAGTTGGTGTCGAGCGTGAACCCGCCGACCAGCTCGTCGCCGATGGCCACGATGCTGGATGTCGGCATACGGGCAACATATAACCTCGGACGAGTGGAGCGCTTGCACGGAGTGGTGCACGGCGGTGTGCAGGGCGTCGGGTTTCGGTACTTCCTGATGGCGGAGGCGCGGCGCCTTGGCCTGAAGGGTTGGGTGCGCAACCGCGACGACGGGACTGTGGAATTCGTAGCCGAAGGCACCAAGCCGCACCTGGAACGGCTGAAGCAAGCGGCGGGGCACGGGCCGCGGATGGCGCGCGTGGAAAGGGTGGACGCGCAGTGGTCCGCGGCCGCGGGGGACCTGGACAGCTTCGATTTGACCTAGACGCGCCCTGCCTACAATTCCTCTGGCTTTGATCGAAGTCCAGGGGTTGACGCGGTATTACGCCGATCGCCCCGCGATCCAGGACCTGACCTTCTCCGTCCCTCGCGGCCAGGTGCTCGGCTTCCTGGGGCCCAACGGCGCCGGCAAGTCGACCACGATGCGAATCCTCACCGGCTACCTGGGCCCCAGCTCGGGGACGGCGAGCGTGGCCGGCTTCGACCTCGTAGACCATTCGCTGGAAGCGCGACGCCACATCGGCTATCTGCCCGAAACGACGCCTCTCTACAAGGAGATGCGCGTCGCGGGCTTCCTCGAAATGATGTGCCGGCTCCGCGGCGTGCCTCCCTCGAAGCGGCGCGGCCGGGTGGACGAGGCGGTCGAGGTGTGCGGCCTGGCCGACCGGCGGCACGACGTGATCGGGCGACTTTCACGAGGCCTTCGCCAGCGGGTCGGCCTGGCACAGGCGATCGTGCACGACCCCGAGGTGTTGATCCTCGACGAGCCGACGGCGGGCCTCGACCCGGCCCAGACACGCGAAACGCGCGAGCTCATCACGGCGCTCGGGCGCGAGCACACGGTGGTGCTCTCGAGCCACATCCTTCCGGAGGTCTCGGCGACCTGTGAGCGCGTGCTGATCATCAACCACGGGCGCCTGGTCGCGGACGACACACCGGCGAACCTGGCCCGGACCGTCTCCGGGGCCGAGGGCGCCGAGATCGAGATGGTCCTGCAGGGCGACCGAACCGAGATCGAGCGTGCGGTCAAGGCGCTTCCTGGCGTCGACCAGCTGACGATCAGCCCGGGCGGCGATGGTGGCTGGCGGGTGGTGGTCAAGACCTCGAAGCCCGACATGCGAGACGAGCTCGCGCGCGCGGTGGTCCAGTCGGGCTTCGGCCTGCGCGAGCTCTCGGCGCGAACCCTGAGTCTCGAGGACGTATTCATGCACCTGACCACAGAAGAACCGTCGTGATGCGCGCCGCGACAATTGCACGCCGCGACTTGATGGCCCTTTTCGTGTCGCCGGCGGGCTGGGCTGTCGCGTCGCTGTTCATCCTGTTGACCTCGGCGTTCGGTTTCGTGGTCCCGGTCCTCGGCGGACAGGCCGCGACGATGGACGGCGTTTTCGGCGTCATCACCAGCTTCTTGCTGCCCGTTCTGATCCCGGTCATGACCATGAGGTCGTTCGCCGAGGAGCGCAGCGACGGAACCCTCGAGCTGCTCCTGACGTCGCCGGTGCGCGATTGGGAGGTGGCAACCGGCAAGTGGCTCGGCGCATTTGTCTTCTACGTGCTGCTGCTGCTTGCGACCCTCGTCTACGTCGTGCTGCTAGCGGTCTACGTGCCGGGACACCTGGAGACCCTTGACCTGGGCCTGATCGCCGCCACGTATGTCGGCCTGGTGCTCGCCGGCGGCGCCGCCGCCGCGATCGGAGTCCTCGCGTCGGGGCTCACGCAGAACCAGATCGTCTCGTTCTTCCTCGCGCTCGCCATCCTGCTGCTCACGTGGTACGCGGGCACGCTCCTGGGATTCTTCACCTCACCCCCCGCCAGCGCGGTGTTCCAGTACGCGGGTGGGTCGAACCGCTTCCAGTCGTTCAGCCTCGGCCAGGTCACGCTCAAGGACAGCGTGTACTTCCTGAGCCTGGGCATTGGCGCGCTGTTCCTCACGACGCGCTTGCTCGATGCGAGACGCTGGCGTTGAATCGACGCGTCCGTTCCGGGTCCGCCAGCGTGCTGATGAGCGCGTTCGCGCTCCTTGTGCTCATCGCATTGAACGTGCTCGCGTCGCGAGGCACGCAGTCGTGGGACCTCACTCGCAGCGGGCTGAACACGCTGGCGCCGCAGTCGGTCCTCGCTGCCAAGCGCCTGGGCTCGGACCTGACCGTGATCGGGCTGTTTCAAAGCGCTCCCGGAAATGGGCAGACCCAGGCCGAGGCGCTCGTCGCCCTGTACCAGGCTCAGAGCGCTCACATCGTCTACCGCAACGCGAGCTTCGATACCGACGTCGCCGACGTTCGGAAATACTCGGTTACGGAGCCCGGCACCCTGGTGCTCGACTACCAGGGCAAGACCCAGCTGCTGACGCCCGCGCTGCAGACCGAGCAGGACTTCACGTCGGCCCTGTTGAAGCTGGAGTCGGCCCACGCGCCGGTGGTGTGCTGGTCTGCGGGGGTGGGTGGCCGCAGTCGATCGGATACGGGCCAGAACGGCTACTCGAGCGTGGCCGACGTGCTGGCCCGCAACAACTTCGAAACCCGGGACCTGCTGATGACGGACCTGACCGCCATCCCCACCGACTGCGACGAAGTCGTGCTGATCGCCCCCGCGATTGCGCTTTCGACGGACGCCGTCAAGGCGGTGGTCGATTACATGAGCGCCGGCGGCAGCGTGCTCATCGCCGGTGATCCCTGGGGCCAGAACCCCGCCGCCGCTGCCTCACTGAACGACGTGTTGAAGCCGTATGGCCTGGCGTTCTCGGGCGCGTTGGTCGTCGAGCCGGATGCGTCGCGGGCCTTTGACGCAATAACCCCAGCCATCGTCGCGTACGGGCGGTCCCCGATCACCAGGGACATCCAGGGCATCGCCTCGGTCTTTCCGCAGACGACGGCGATCAGCGGCCCGGGGACTGTCGACGCCGCGCCGATGATCATCGCGAGGACCAGCAACATGTCGTACGCGATCACGACGCCCAGGCAGGCCCTGGGGCGCCAGGCCGGGGACGTTGGGGGGCCGTTCGCGATCATGGATGCCCTGGAAGTTCCGGCCGGTCAGAAACCAGCCCGGGTCGTGATGGTTGGAACGTCTGCTTTTGCCGAGAACAAGGTGCTGCCGCCGAGCAGCAATGCCGCCAACCTGGAGCTCGCACTCGGCACCTTCCAGTGGCTCGCCCGTGAGGACGCGCTGATCTCGCTCCCGCCCAAGCCCCCGCGAGCGCTGCCGCTCACGCTGACCCAGCAGGAGCAGAGCACCGTCATCTTCATCACCGTCTTCCTGATGCCGGGGCTGATTGTTTTCTGCGGGGTCATGGTGTGGTGGCGCCGGCGCCTGGTCCGATAGGGAAACCCCAGTTCGTTTAACCTAACGCTCCGCGGCATAACGGCCGCGCGGCGGAAGGGTGACGCGACATTTCATGGAGGGCTAGTGGATCCGAATACCGTCTTGTTCGGCGCGGCCGGTGGGCTCGCCGCGGTGCTTTTTGCGGTAGTTCTGATCTTTCTCGTGCTGCGCATGCCGCCCGGGAACGAGCGCATGCGGGAGATCGCGGCCGCAATCCAGGAAGGCGCCTCGGCTTACCTGAACCGCCAGTACACGGTGATTGCGATCATCGGTGTGATCATCGCGATCGTCATCGGCCTGGCCATCGACTGGACCACTGCCGGGCTCTTCATCGTCGGCGCAGTCCTGTCTGCATCCGCGGGTTACGTGGGCATGAACATCGCGGTGCGCTCCAACCTGCGCACCGCTGAGGCCGCCCGTGGCGGGGTCAACCAGGCCCTCCAAGTCGCATTTCGCGGCGGCGCCGTGACCGGTTTCATGGTGGTCGGTCTGGGGCTGCTCGGAGTTTCCGCCGCGTACTTCGTCTTCAAGAAGCCGGACGCGCTGGTCGGTCTTGCTTTCGGCGCCAGCCTCGTCTCGGTTTTCGCACGATTGGGCGGTGGCATCTACACGAAGGCGGCTGACGTCGGCGCCGACCTGGTGGGCAAGGTCGAGGCCGGCATTCCCGAGGACGATCCGCGCAACCCGGCGGTGATCGCGGACAACGTGGGCGACAACGTCGGCGACTGCGCCGGCATGGCCGCCGACCTGTTCGAGACCTACGCCGTGACGATGATCGCCGCGATGCTCCTCGCCTCGCTCCTGTTCAAGAACCAGGTCGGGTGGGTGATCTACCCGCTGCTGCTTGGCGCGGTGAGCGTGGTCGGTTCGATCGTCGGCGCGTTCTTCGTCCGCATCTTCAACCCGAACTGGATCATGGGCGCGCTGTATGCGGGTCTTCTCGTGGCCGTCGGCATCGCCGTGGTCGGCTTCTGGTTCGTCACTCAGTACATGAAGGGCAACGGCTACCTGCCCGCTGGCGCCGGTGTGAGCGATCCCAACAACCTGTTCTTCGCGGCACTCATCGGAGTCGTGACGACGGTGCTGATCGTGGCCATCACCGAGTTCTTCACTGAAACGGCCTACTGGCCCGTGCACCTCATCGCCAAGGCGTCGGTGACGGGACACGCGACCAACATCATCGCGGGGCAGGCGATCGGCATGATGTCCACGGCGCTGCCGGTGCTGGTGATCGGGATCAGCATCCTTTCGGCCTATGCGCTCGGTGGCCTTTATGGCATCGCCACCGCCGCAGTAGCGATGCTGTCGATGACCGGGATCATCGTCGCCATCGATTCCTACGGGCCCATCACCGACAACGCCGGCGGCATCGCGGAGATGGCCAACCTCCCGCCGGAGGTGCGTACCGTGACCGACCGGTTGGACGCGGTCGGCAACACGACGAAGGCCGTGACCAAGGGATACGCGATCGGATCTGCGGGTCTCGCTGCGCTGGTCCTCTTCTCGTCGTACACGCAGGAGCTCGCGCGCGCGGGCCACTCGACGCAGTTCGAGCTGTCCGATCCGCTGGTGATCGTCGGCCTGTTCCTCGGAGGCATCCTGCCCTTCCTGTTCGGTTCGCTCGCCATGCTGGCGGTCGGGCGCGCGGGGGGCCTGGTGGTCGAAGAGGTGCGGCGCCAGTTCCGCGAGATCAAGGGGATCATGGAAGGCACCGGCAAACCGGAATACGGCACCGCGGTGCGGATCGTGACCGCCGCCGCCCAGCGCGAGATGATACTGCCGGGCGTCATCCCGGTGATCGCGCCGCTGGCGGTGGGGTTCATCCTCGGCCCGCGAGCTCTCGGCGGAATGCTGCTCGGGGCAATCGTGACGGGCCTGTTCCTCGCGATTCAGATGACGAGCGGTGGTGCCGCCTGGGACAACGCCAAGAAGTACATCGAAGAGGGCCACCTCGGTGGGAAGGGGTCGGAGGCGCACAAGGCGGCGGTCACGGGCGACACGGTCGGAGACCCCAACAAGGACACCGCCGGACCGGCCATCAACCCGATGATCAAGGTGGTCAACATCATCGCCATCCTGATCGCCGGCACGGTGGCCACCCACTACCTCATCCACTAACCGAAGCGGCGGTAGACTCGTCCGTGGGGTGGACGACTACCAGAAGGAGATCGCCGACCTCGAAACGCAGGTCGAGCGCCTCGTCGAGGAGGAGGGCGACGCCAGGACCATCGCCGAGCTCACGATGCAGCTCGAGATCTTGAAGGCCATCTACGCCCGCGCCTCGGACCTTTACTCACGCGGGCACAAGGATGAGGGTTTGCGGTTCGGCCTGCGCATCCAGGGCTATGGCGATTGGACGATCGATAATGTCTACGCGTTTGTGTACGAACGGTCTGTGGAGCTCGAACCCAAGGCACACAGCGCGTTCGTCGGGGGCATCAAGGCCGCGGATTTCGCCCTGATGCTCAACCCATAAGCAAGGAGGCTCGCATGGAGACCCCGCTGACACCCTTGGAGTTCGCGCGACGCGCGCGGAAGCTTTACGGGGACCGGGAGGGAGTCGTGGACGGAGACCTCCGCCTCACCTACGAGCAGTTCTTCGATCGGTGCGATCGCTGGTCGGCGGCGCTGCAGGGGATGGGGGTGAAGAAGGGTGATCGGGTCGCCTACATCGCCCCGAACGTGCACGAGCAGCTCGAATCGTTCTATGCCATGCCGCAGATCGGCGCGGTCCTGGTCCCGATCAACTATCGCCTCACCGCTGAGGATTTCGTCTACATCACCTCACACTCGGGCGCCAAGGTCCTGTGCGTCTACCCGGATTACCTCGATGCGATCGACGGTGTCCGAGACCAGCTCAGCGGCGTGGAACACTTTGTGAGCCTCGGGAGCGCCGGGGGCCGGAAGGGCTGGACCGAATACGAAGGCGTCCTCGCTTCGTCCAAACCGGATTTCAAGCGCCCCGACATCGCCGAGAGCGACCTCCTCACCATCAACTACACGAGCGGTACGACCGCCAAGCCGAAGGGCGTGATGATCACGCACCGCAACGCATGGGCCAACGTCGTGGGCACCCTCGTTCACTTCCACCTCACTGTCGGCGACCGCTACCTGTGGACTCTGCCGATGTTCCACGCGAACGGCTGGACGTTCGTCTGGATCATCACCGCGGTCGGAGGCACTCACATATGCCTGCCGAAGGTCGAGCCCGCTCGAGTCTTCGAGCTGGTGCGCAGCGAGAGGGTCGGCTGGTTGTGCGCCGCGCCGACCATCCTGATTGCTCTTGCCAACTCTCCCGCGACCGTGCGAGGCGACGTGCCCAGGGGAGTGCATGTCATCACCGCAGGGGCCGCCCCCGCCGCGGCAACGATCGAGCGCCTCGAAGGGGACCTCGGCTGGGAGGTCACGCAGGTGTACGGGTTGACCGAGACGGCGCCGTTCATCACCATCTGCGAGCCTCGGCCGGAGCACAAGAAGCTGGGCGCCACCGAGCTGGGCGTGGTCAAGGCTCTGACCGGGGTCGAGCTGATCACCTCCGGCGAGCTGCGCGTGGTGGACGGGGACGGCAAGGATGTGCCGGCGGACAGCGCGACGCTGGGTGAGATCGTCGCGCGCGGGAACGTGATCATGCAGGGCTACTACAACGACCCCGAGGCCACGAAGAAGGTCATGGGCGACGGCTGGTTCCACACCGGCGACGCGGCGGTGATGCACCCGGATGGTTACGTCGAGATCCGAGACCGGATCAAGGACGTGATCATCAGCGGGGGAGAGAACATCTCGTCACTCGAGGTGGAAGGCGTGCTGTTAAGGCATCCGTCTGTACAAGAAGCGGCGATCGTCGGCTTGCCTCACGAGAAGTGGGGCGAGGCGCCGCATGCCTACGTGGTGCTGAAAGCGGGCGCTGCCGCGACCGAGCCCGAGCTGATCGCATACACGCGCGACCGGCTGGCCCACTTCAAGGCGCCGCACAGCGTGACGTTCGTGCAGGAGCTGCCGAAGACGGCGACCGGAAAGATCCAGAAGTACGTGTTGCGGAAGGGAGCCGCCGCGGTCGTCAGGCAGTAGGCCTATTCAGGCTCCGGCAATGCGTTCCGCATGGCCTCACCCAGAGAGATCCACCTTCTGGCCTCGGTCTCCGCAACATCACAGTTCAGGCTCATTCGGGCGATGGAGGTAGCGTAGGCGTGGCCGTCGCGAGCGCCTGCCTTGGCGTACATAGCCGCGAGCTCAAATAATTTGAGAGTAAGGAGATCGCGCAAGTGTTTCGTACGCGTCAGTAGCTCGAGAAGCTCCTCGCGTTGACCTTTGACCGCCACCTTGCCGTTTCGGCGTCCCACACCTGAATTGTCCCGGCCACGTGCTGCGATGAGAACGTCGTTAACCGCTGGTCGACTAATCCGGCCCGCGCGAGGGAGGGCCGAAGGTGACTGTCGGCGGAATGGTCACGATGCGGCCGTCATCCCCACGGACGATCTGCCAGCCGCCCTCGTGCACCATCCAGTGATGCCGGTTGCAGAGCAGAGCGAGGTTGGACGGTTCATTAGTACCGCCATGGAGCCAGTGCACGAGATGGTGGCCCGAGCACCAGCTTGCGGGCCGCTCACAACCAGTCCAGATGCAGTGTTCGTCGCGCACGTTGAGCGCCTTGCGCGCCGGGCCCTGGATCGTGCGCTTGGCCCGCCCCACATCGATGACCATCGAGTCAGAGTCGAGCAGGATGCGCGTGACCGAGGCATCGCATGCGAGCCGCTCAACCGTCTTGGATGAAATGGGAAGCGAGAACTCCATCTCAGCCGCCGGCGCCCCTTCCAGCCCCATCAGGGTCTCGAGCGAGGTGGTGACCTGGAGATGAGTCCGCTGCGAGGCCCGCTGCGGGATCAAGCCCGCGTCCAAAGAGTGCGTGGCGAGTTCGACCAGCGCATCCGCGTTCCTCTTTTCGAGACTCCGGTCGTCGTGGGCGCCTGACTTGCGAGCCAGCGGCTGGATCGCTGTCAGAAATGCGGCGCCCCCGATGGGGTCGAGCTGGCCGCTGATCAGCAGCGAGCCGTCCATCCACGTGCTCAACTTAAGCCGGCGCTGCTCCACCTGCTCCGCCTGCTCGGCGGCGTAGGCCTTGGGGTCAGCCGCATGCCGGGCGTGGTGGCAGATGTAGAAGAACTTGCCGGGGGAATTCTCCTTGGCCTTCTCGACCAGGACCTTCTCATCAAAGCGCTCCTGGAGCGCCTCGGCAGTACGAGCCATCGTGGCGAGATGCGCAAATCCGATCTCGCAGTCGACCACGGCCTGGTGGCTTTCCGGCAACCGCTCGAGCATCTCCCCGACCGCGATTGCATTCGCGGCTGCGCCCGCATTCATGTGGCAGTTGAAGCGCATCCAGTCGATCGCGCTGACCGAGCCGTCTTCATCCCAGGCGTCCGATGCAGCGAATTCAGCCGCCTCGCGGGCGAAGGCGATCTCCTGCAGATCGATCACACGACGGCTCTGAATCAAGCGCTCCCGACGCAGGTCGTTGAGGGTTGGCGAGTAGACGTCTTGCGTCGCGAGCATAAAAAGAGACTACCAAACACCTGTTCGCTTGTCAATGGTTTTGAGGCCGAAACTAAGAAGAATCGAGCCGTTTTCACCGACGATTCTTTCCGACGCCCAGCCCCGCCGCGACACCCTCTTCCCAGTCCTTCCTACCGCGTGCCCCGCCTCCCAGACGCGCCCCGAAACTACACTGACAAAACAGAGATGGGGAGGCTGGACCTGCCGGACCGCTACAACGTCGGCGCGGACCTCCTCGAGCGAAACCTGGAGGCCGGCCGAGAGAACAAGATCGCCATCTACTCCGCCGCCGGCGACCTCACCTATCTCGACCTCTTCAAGCTGACCAACGGGGCCGCGCGCACGCTCCACGACCTTGGGGTGAGGCGCGAAGAGCGGGTCCTCATCGCCGCCTACGACAGCCCCGGCTGGGTCGCCGCCTTCCTCGGCGCGATTCGCCTCGGGGCGATTCCCGTCCCCGTCAACCCCCTGCTCCAGCGCAGCGAGGACTACGACCATTTCATCGAAGACTCGCTTGCCCGCGTAGTGGTCGTCGACCCCAACACCGAAGAGAAGTTGAAGCCCGCCGCCGCGCGCTCCGGCACCGCACCTCGACTCCTGCGCGCCGACCACGTCACGCCCGGGTCCGAGGTCGCGACCGCACCCACGCGCAAGGACGACATGGCGTTCTGGCTCTACAGCTCCGGCTCGACGGGCAAGCCGAAGGCGGTCGTCCACCTTCAGCACGACATCCCCTACACATGCGTCACTTACGCCGACCAGGTGCTTGGAATCGAAGAGCAGGACACCACCTTTTCGACGACAGGCCTCTTCCATGCGTACGGGTTCGGCAACAACCTCACGTTCCCCTATTGGGTCGGCGCCTCGACAGTGCTGCACGCCGGGCGTCACACACCCGCAACGGTGCTCGAAACAATCGAGGTGCGGCGCCCGACCCTGTTCTTCTCGGCCCCAACCCTCTACAACGCGATCCTCAACTTCGAAGGCGCAAAGGGCCGCAACCTCTCCTCGATCCGGCACTGCGTCGCCGCCGCCGAGTCGCTTCCCGCCGAGGTCTGGCGGCGCTGGAAGGATGCCTACGGCCTCACCATCCTCGACGGCATCGGCTCGACCGAGATGCTGCACATCTACTGCTCCAATCGCCTGGACGACCTGCGGCCGGGTTCCAGCGGTAAACCAGTCCCGGGCTACGAGCTCAAGATCCTGGACGAGGCCGGCCATCCGGTCGCCCAGGGTGAGGCCGGCGACCTTTACGTGAAGGGCGACAGCGCCCTGGCCCTCTACTGGGCGCAGCATGAGAAATCAAAGCGCTCGATCCTCGGCGAGTGGTTTTTCAGCGGCGATCGCTATCGAGTGGATGCGGACGGCTTCTACTGGTACGAAGGCCGGTCCGACGACATGATCAAGGTCGGCGGGCTCTGGGTCTCACCGATCGAGATCGAGTCGGTGCTGCTGGAGCACCCCGCGGTGGCCGAGGGGGCAGTGGTGGGCGTCTCGATCGATGGCTTGACCAAGGTCAAGGCGTTCGTGATCGTCAAAGGCGATGCGGTTCCTGGCGACGCGCTGGCGGGTGAGCTTCAGGAGCACTGCAAGTCGCGGCTCCAGCGATTCCAGTACCCGCACGTCATCGAGTTCGTCGCGGAGCTGCCTAAGACGATCACCGGCAAGATCCAGCGCTACAAGCTGCGCGACCAGGCTCGCGAAACGGCGACCGCGTGATGACCGAAAAGATTGCCGTCCTGCCCTGCGACGGTGCGGGAAAAGAGGTCGTCCCCGAAGCGATCAAGGTGCTCCGCGCCGCGGGCGCCAATTTCGAGTTCGAGGAGTACGACGTCAACGCGGACCAGTACATGCGCACCGGCGAGCCGATACCTGCCGCCACCTGGAAGGAGCTCGAAAAGTCTGACTCGATTCTCTTCGGGGCCGTCGGGGACCCGCGCGTCAACGATGCCACCTACCTCGCCGGTGTCTTGTTGCGGCTGCGCTTCGAGCTCGACCTCTATGTGAACCTGCGCCCGGCGAAGCTCTACGACGACCGCCTCTCACCGCTGCGGCGCGAGGACAGGCGAGAGATCGACCTGCTGATCGTCCGCGAGAACACCGAGGGCCTCTACGTGGGCATGGGCGGCCGGTTCAAGCGCGGCACCGAGGATGAGGTCGCGATCCAGGAAGACCTGAACACCTATAAGGGCGTCACGAGGATCATCGACTACGCCTTCGGGCACGCCAAGCGCGAGCTCGTGATGGTCGACAAGTCGAACGCGATGACGTACGCGGGCGCGCTGTGGCAAGAGTGCTGGAAGGCGGTTGCCGCCAAGCATCCCAAGGTCAAGACCCGCCATCTCTACGTCGATGCGGCCGCCATGCAGCTGGTGAGGGATCCCACCCAGTTCGATGTCATCGTCACAGGCAACCTGTTCGGCGACATCCTTTCCGACCTGACCGCCGAGCTGATAGGCGGGATGGGAATCGCGCCCTCAGGGAACATCAACCCTGAGACGAAGCGCGGGCTCTTCGAACCTGTGCACGGCACCGCTCCGGACATCGCCGGCCGTGGCCTCGTCAACCCGATCGGGGCGATCCTCAGCGCTTCTATGATGGTGAAACACCTGGGTCATGCGGACATGGCGGAAGCGATCGAGGGTGCGGTCGAATCGGCCATTCGCGCGGGCGAGTGCACGCGCGATCTGGGCGGCAACCTGTCGACAGGTGAGTGCGGTGACGCCGTCGCAAAAAGGCTGAAGGATTAACTAGCAATGGGCATGACGATGACCGAGAAGATCCTGGCTCGCGGAGCCCGACGCGAGAGCGTGCGGCCTGGCGACCTCGTCCTGGCCAAGGTCGACTTCGCGATGGGCCACGACCTCACCATCCCGCCCGCGGGCAAGATCATGCGCGAGCAGATGGGGGCCGAGAAGATCTGGGATCCCGAGCGTGTGGCGGTCACGCAGGATCACTTCCAGCCCGCCAAGGACGCCGCGAGCGCAACGCTCGGCCGGCTCACCCGGGAGTTCTCCCGCGACATGGGGATCAAGTGGTACTTCGAGGTGGGCCAGGGTGGCATCTGCCACACCGTGCTGCCGGAAAACGGCCTGGTACTACCAGGAGAGCTGGTCGTCGGCGCCGACTCGCACAGCTGCACCTACGGCGCGCTCAACAATTTCGCGACGGGCATCGGTTCGACGGACCTCGCGTGCGTTTTCGCGCTGGGCGAGCTGTGGTTCCGGGTGCCGGAAACTCTCAAGTTTGTGTATCACAACCGCCTCAAGGAATGGGTCGAAGCGAAGGACCTGATCCTTTATGTGATCGGGCAGATCGGCGTGGACGGCGCGCGCTCGAAAGCGATGGAGCACACGGGCGAGGCGCTGCGGCACATCGACATGGAAGCCCGGCTGACGATGACCAACATGGCCATCGAGGCCGGCGCCAAGAACGGGATCATGGAGTTCGACGAGGTGACCAGGGGATACCTCGACGGGCGCGCGAAGCGGACGTATACGCCGGTCACCTCCGACCCCGACGCCGAGTACGAGAAGGTCTTCGAGTTCGACGCCGAGAAGGTCGAGCTGGGGGTCGCGAGGCCCATGTCGCCTGACAACTATTCACCGCTATCGGAGGTGGCCGGAACAAGGCTCGACCAGGTGTTCATCGGGTCGTGCACCAACTCACGGATCACCGACCTGCGCCGCGCGGCCGCGGTGCTCGACGGTCACAAGGTCGCGCCGGGCGTGCGGCTGATCATCACCCCGTCGTCTCACCAGGTCGCGATCCAGGCCGAGAAGGAAGGGCTGATCGGCATCTTTCTCGCGAGCGGCGCGGCTTGGACGACCGCCACCTGCGGCGCGTGCCTTGGTGGGCACATGGGCGTGCTGGGTGAGGGAGAGGTTTGCCTTAGCACTACCAACCGCAACTTCCCGGGGCGCATGGGCCACCCGAAAGCGCTCGTGTATCTCTCCAACCCCGCGGTGGCCGCGGCCAGCGCTGTGACCGGTGTGATCACACATCCGCGAGAAGTGCTCAAGAAAATGCCTGCGGGGATCGCATGACCTACCCCACCGTGATCCGCGGCCGGGCGTGGAAGTTCGGCGCCAACATCGACACCGACCAGATCATCCCGGCCAAGTACGCGATCTACTCGCTCGACGAGAAGGAGCTCGGCAAGCACGCGATGGAGGGCGTGCCGGGCCGCGAGGGATGGTCGGCCGGCGTGACGCCAGGTGACATCCTCATCGGCGGGTCGAACTTCGGGTGCGGATCGTCGCGCGAGATCGCGCCGGTCGCGATTCGCGGCGCCGGCATCTCGCTGGTCATCGCCGACTCCTACGCGCGCATCTTCTTTCGCAACGCGATCAACATGGGCTACCCGATCCTGCAGTCGCCGCAGGCGGCGGAGGCCGTGGAGGAAGGCGACGAGCTCGAGGTCGACCTGGAGGCGGGTATAGTGCGCAATTTCACCAAGGGCGACGAGTACAGAAGCGAAGCGTTTCCGACGTTCATGAACGAGCTGCTGCACATGGGCGGCCTGGTGCCGTGGGTGCGCAAACGGCTCGAGGAACGGCGTCTAGCGACTGCACGTGGATGACCTGAAGCCCGTCGAACTGCAGGAACCGCTCGCAGAGCTCGCGCGCGATCCAACCCGATTTGCACATGATCTGAAGTTCCCGCCGTCCGACAAGATTCGCGTCTATGACGACACGCTGCGCGATGGTGAGCAGATGCCCGGCGTCTCCATCACGCCCAGGGACAAGTACCAGCTGGCGCGAATGCTCTCGGACATTGGGGTCCACATCATGGACGTGGGATTCCCATCGGTGTCGGAAGGGGAGCGCGAAACGCTGAGGCTCGTGCTGGAGGGCCGCAAGAGGGGCGATCTCCGAGCCGACCTGGAGGTCGTTTGCATGATGCGCTCGACCAAAGGCGACATCGACGCGACGATGCAGGTGATCGACGCGCTGGGCTACAGGCGAGATGAGGTGACGTATTTCATCTTTACCTCGGCGTCGGACCTTCACGTCAAATACAAGCTGGGCAAGACCCTGCTCCATCGCGATGGCATTCCCGAGTCGGAGTGGTTGGAGCTGCCCGTCTCGCACTACCGCAAGGCCAACCTCCGCATGATGTGCGAGGCGATCCGGTACGCCCGCGAGCAGGGCGCGAAGGCCATCGAGTTCGGCGGCGAGGACGGAAGCCGCGCGGACGTCGACTACATCGCCGAGATCCATCGCGAAGGCCTCAAAGCGGGGGGTACGCGGCCCTCGACTCCTGACACGGTCGGTTGCTACTCACCTTTTGCGGTGCGCGAGTACATCCCCGCGATCAAGGCCGCGGCGCCGGACGCACCTCTCGTCGTCCATTTCCACAACGACCTCGGTCTCGGCGCGTGGAACACGGTGATGGCGCTTGGTTCGGGCGCCGAAGTCTTCACCACCAGCGTGAACGGCATCGGCGAGCGCACCGGGAACGCTCCGATGCACCAGGTGC
>Ga0209648_10000159_pt1 | contig 47311 bp, 44 predicted proteins | sample GraSoi2013_115cm_FD_185830 | JGI IMG/M metagenome (GOLD analysis project Ga0209648, IMG submission 185830) | Grasslands soil microbial communities from the Angelo Coastal Reserve, California, USA - Sample 9_17_2013_115cm (SPAdes) (version 2) | ecosystem: Environmental > Terrestrial > Soil >... | reverse complement strand
GCGGGAGCCTGGACGACCGGCACGAGCGTTCCTCCGCGAATCCGGTAATCCACATTACGCCAGCGAATGCTATTGCGCCCGAAAGTCAACAGCCAGATCATGAACGCGGTTGCGTCCCACACGATGATGAGGGGCATCTGCTTCCAGAGACGGCTCTGCTTGAGTCCCCAGACGCCAATCAGCCAGGCTATCAAGACTCTGAAGAAAAGGTAGGCGCCGAGATAGGAGAAGCCGATTGCGGCTGGATGTGTGATCGCAACGGCGAGGCACCACGGCAGGCCTTGCGTGAAGGCGAGTCCCAAGTGTCCCAAGGGACGCATGTGGCGCATAACGGTCATCCAGCGGAGGCGCTTGATGAAAAGATCCTTGAGGGAGTCGTAATCTGGAACGGTCTGGACGGCGTACGGAAGGAGTTCAACTTCGAAGCCCTGCCCGGCGATCAAGCGGCCGGCGAGAAGGTCATCGGCGGGGCGATTCTCGAGGGACTCGTAGCCTCCGAATGCGGCGATATGCGCGCGAGTGGTGACGATAGTCTGTCCCAAGGCGAACTTGATGCCGTCGAGTTGGCGCGCGACTAAAATCCCGGGATAGAAGTCGGAAATCATTCCGATGGAGTGCAGATGTTGGGCGAACGATTTGTCGTGGATCGAAACGTACAGGCAGGTGACGCCGCCGACTTTGGGATTGCGCAAGGGGGCGACCACGGTGCGCAAGTAGTTTGGCTCGACGCGAACGTCACTGTCGTTGATCACCAGGACTTCGTTGCGTGCTTCGCGCACCAAGCGGACGAGCTTGGCAACTTTGTCGTTGATGGCGTTGCGGCCAGACCCATAGAGGATGCGAATCTGGCGCTCAGGGAAATCGCGCATCAGCTTTTGAAGAACGGGGACCGAAGCGTCGTTTTCGTCGCCGACGCAAAAAATCAATTCGTAGTCGGGATAGTCCTGGCGGCAGTAGCTGGCGAAATTTTCGTAGGCTTCGGGGTCGAGGCCGCGAACAGGCTTCAAATTGCTGACCGGCGGAGTAAAATCAAGATTCTTCGCTGGACTGTCACTGGATTGGCGAAAGAAACGCCAGGAGCTATAAAGAACGAGCAAATAGTAGATGAAAGGCGCGGCAGCCAAGGCAAGAAAAAAGTAATCGGCAACTTTCGAAATAATTGCACCTCGTCGAATTCGAATGGTGAAAGCGCGCCCAGGAAGACCACTAGTTCATAAAAAAAGCATAGCAAAAAACGAACCATTTCGCTTCCCGGGCTTTGGCCCAAACCCAAACATCCTGTAAGATAAATTTTGACCAACCTTATGAGAGATTCTCCAGGCTTGCACCTGAAAACATACATTCTTATTTTGTTCATGGTTTTATTTGCTCCGCTCGGGAACGTCCTGCTCAGCAAGGGCATGAAGGGAGTTGGTTCAGCGAACAACTGGGAGCTGGGCGATCTTCTTCATATTCTTGTGAGTGTCCTCAGTTCGGGCTACATCTGGATGGGAATCGCCTGTTTGCTGGCCTTCTTTGTGGCCTACATGCTGGTTCTCACTTGGGCGGACTACAGTTACGTTCAGCCAGCCTCCTCGTTTTCCTACGCCGTAGTCGCCGTGCTCAGTTACTTCCTTCTGGGAGAAGCAGTGCCTCCGCTGCGCTGGGCCGGCATATTGGTTATCTGCGTCGGAGTGTTCATAGTGGGGCATACGCATCCGAGAACGACGGAGAAGGCCTAAACGTGCTGGAGTTTTTCTTCCTCTTTGTGATTATTGCTGCCGGCACCGGTGGGGAGCTATGTGTATCACACGCAATGAAAGCGGTGGGCGAAGTTCACGACTTCCGCCCGAGCGAACTGGTTCGTTTTGTTCTGCGCGCAATGCGGGTGGGCTGGATGTGGATCGGCATTGCCATGATGACGGTGGCCTTTTTTTCGCTTCTGGCGATGCTTTCCATCGAAAACGTGAGTTTCGTTGTTCCCGTGACGGCGTTGAGCTATGCCGCAGGGGCGATTGGCGCGATGCTGTTCCTACATGAACGCATCAGCCGGCAACGCTGGCTCGGCGTTCTGATTGTTTGTGCTGGGGTTACACTCGTGTGGCTTAGCAGACGCTAAGCCACATGTTTACCTTTTTTGATTTTGCGGCTTCTCAGGGTCTATTTGCGTGGCCTTCCCAATCTTGATGGTGGAGCCGAACCGCTTGTAGTTCTGGTATCGCACTGATAAACGAATATGCACCGATTGCCCTGACTTGAACTGCAGAGTGTCGTCGGCCCGCGTGTACGTCGGGAACCAGTAGTGGCCTTCGATATTTTCCCGAAAAGTCTCGAAAACTGGAAAGGCCTGGTCTTCCTTTTTCTTCAGCAAGCCCGTGGCTTTTCCATGGGTTTTGACGATCTGGAGGTCCTTATCTTCGACCCAGACGCGCCCTTGAAAGTAGCGTTGGCCTTTTTCCAATTTCAGAGGAGTAATGTCAAAAACGTAGGTGCTGACTTCGTCGACCTGCTCTCGACCCACATATTTGACGTCATACTTAGGCAAGTCGGACGGGGTCAGAACGAGAGGCCACACCTTCTCAATGTCATCGAAATCTTGTTGCGACATGGAAATGCGCTTGAGGCTGGGCGATGGTGCCTCGATCACCTTTTCATAGCGCTTGCCTGCCGGAGTAAAGAGGATGTCGCTGGTCAGGCGGTACTCCCCGTCCGGGCGGTTATCCTCATCGAGTTCCTGGAAAATGAAAATTTGCGTGTAGGTGAAATTGTCGCGCTCTTTGCGAAATTCGTCTTCGTGCTCCGTAAATTTCTGGATGATTTGTTGAACAGGGACACCTGGCGGTTCACTGGTAACATGCGAGGGCGTCTCTTGCCCCGAGGCGTTTTTCTTCGCTGACTCCGCAGGCGCACTGGATAGAGCCGCGGTACCGGGGGGAGGCGGGGGCAACGGACCCTGCCGCTGCGCGGCCATCGGCAGTGCGAGAACGGTGCACGCCATCACTAAAAGTGTTATGACTCCCAAGGTGTTGCATTCATTTACGAAGATTTTGGAAATGACTGTGCGCATTCTCTCTGGGCTCCTCATTCTTTCCTATTCTCTACTGTACTCGAAGATTTGATGCGGGGAAAACGGGTTTCGTGGCCCGCGCCTGACTTACAAAGGGCCAACGATTGCTTTGGCTAGGCGGTCACTTGCCGCAGATTTGTTGAACGATATTGAAGAACTCCGAGTCCGTGACGAGGCGATGCTCGCCAATGCTTTTGTTTTTGACAGCAGCAAGGACGGCGGAACGTTTAGATTCGGGGACCTTAAGACCGAGTTCTTTGGCCTTCAAAACAATGCTGTCTAGCCCACTCTTCTTTCCTAGAACAATTTGCCGGCGTGCGCCGACCAGGTCGGCAGAAAATGGCTCGATGGCCTCGGGAATGTGAAATTGGCTGGCGACGGCGCCACTTTCGCGCATGAAAAGATTCTCGCCGACAAGCGGCTTCCATGGGGCCATCTGGTAGCCGCTGGCGCGGCGCACGACTTCGGAAACTTCGCGCACCTTGCTGAGGTCCAACGCCACCGGAACGTCATAGAGGCAGCGGAGCGCGAGAGCGATCTCGCCGATATCAGCGTTGCCTGCGCGCTCGCCCATACCGTTGATCGTTCCCTGAATCCACGCCGCGCCAGCGCGGACGGCGGCGATGGCGCAAGCAGTGGCCATGCCGAAATCGTCGTGGCCATGAAAGTGGACGGGGATCTTCGGCCCAACCCACTCGCAAACCTGGCGTACTAAGAACTCCACCGCTTCGGGGCCGCAGGCGCCGATGGTATCGACAACAACGATCTCCTGGGCACCGGCTTCGAGGGCGGACAGATAAACCTCTTTCAGAAAATCAAGACGCGAGCGGGTGCCATCCACGGCGAAGAACGCCACGCGTATTCCGTTTTGTGCCGCGAACGAAACAGCCTCTTTGACACGAGAGAGAACCTCTTCCGCCGAAATGCGGTAGGCACGCAATTTGATGTCGCTCGTAGGAGCTTCAATGACAGAAGCTCGCAGACCCAGGCGAACCAGCTCTTCCAGATCTCCTCTTATGGCGCGAGAGAAGCCCCAAAGTTCGGCCTTGAGATTGGCTTTGAGCATCAGCGCGACGGCATCGGCATCATCGACAGAAACACGCGGAAAACCAGCTTCGATGCGGCTGACACCCAATTCGTCCAGTTTACGGGCGATTTCCAGTTTTTGCTGCGGAGAGAGGACGACGCCGACGGTCTGTTCGCCGTCGCGAAGAGTTGTGTCGTAAAAATGAACTGTGGAACGGGAAAAGGCGGAGCGGATTTCGGGACGCGCGTTGAGTTCGCTGACCCAGATGGCGGAATTGTGAGAAGGCGTCATGGCTTCGACCTAGCGGAAGGATTCCTGAGTGGCAAGCGCGGCGGGTTTTTTCCCATAGGCCTGCTCCCAGGAGATCACCGGATTGCGAAGGATGCCGATTTTTTCTATCTCGCACTCCATGACGTCGCCAGGCTTCAGATACCATGCCTTCGGATCTCCGGAAAACGCCGCGACACCGGAGACCGTGCCGGTCGAAACGACGTCGCCAGCGCTGTAGCCCATCGGGGAATAGTGGGAGAGGATTTCCGGAATTTTGACGGACATCTTACTGGAATGAGAGTTCTGGCGCGGCTCGCCGTTGACGCGCAGTTGCATGGCGAGATTGTGGGCGTCGGGTATTTCGTCGGCGGTGACGATCCAAGGGCCAAGCGGGCAGAAGGTATCAATGGCTTTGCAGAAACTGAAAACGCCGGACTTCATTTCGCGGCGCTGGATGTCGCGCGCGGTGATGTCGTTGAAAATGACGTAGCCGCCGATGTAGCCCACTGAGTCTTCCGGCGTGAAATGTTTGCCGCTCTTCTTCAGCACCACGGCTAGTTCGAGTTCGTAATCCAGCTCTTGTGTCAGATGCTCCGGAAAAATGACCGGCTCTTCGTGGCCGATGATGGCGTCTACGTTCTGGAAGAAGACAATCCAGGGCATGACGGGGTGGGAAAAGCCGGCTTTGGTGGCTTCCTCGTGATGCTCCCGGAAATTGCCCGCGGTGTGAAAGAATTTCTTCGGAATAATCGGCGCTTTGAGCCGGACAGCGGAAAGATCGTAAGAGAGCGGTTCACCGTGGCAACCAGAAACGTTGTTCCTCCGCTGCAAGGCAAAGTCGAGAGCGTCACGCGCCGCGGTGAGACTGGCGTCGCCACCTTCGAAGAGGGCGCGCATGTTGGGCGGAACGAGAGCGTTCGCCAGGCGATCGAAGGCCGCTTCGCGCCGGTCGTCGCGCAAATGGAGAGCGCAGGCGGAATTGAGGTCGATGATTTGGCCGCTGCCCACGTAGGCGCCGATGCGTGAGGCTCCGGCCAGGTTTTCAAACGTTACGAGTCGCATGAATGCTCCAAAATGAAAATAGACATACGATTATGCGGCGAAAACTGCTGGCGCGCTATTTCCTGAAATGCGGAAGAACAGCTTCGCCAAAAAGCCTGGCCTGGCCGAGACGGTCGTCGCCCCAAATTTCCAGCATGACGTGGGTGCAGCCGGCGGACCGATATTCTTCGATCCGCTGGATGCACTCTTCGGGCGTGCCGGCGATGGCGCAAACTTTATGCAGGATCTCGTTGGTGACGGCCCTGGCCGCCGCTTTGCGTCCGCCTTTTTCCATGGCGTCGGCGACGGGCTGAAGCTCCGCGAACGTCAGCCCCGCGCATTCGAGAAGCACGTCCGCGGATCCCTTGATATTTTGCACCTTGTTGGCGAGATACATCGCGGCTTGCTCGCGCGCGCCTTCTTTTCCTTTAGCGGAATCGCGGCCGATGCTGCCGACGATGACAGAACCGAGCGCCAGTTGCGATACCTCTCTACCGGCTTTGCGAGCACCCTCTTCCATATTTTTCCGGGAGTAACGCACAAATGCCGGGGTGGTGATGCTGGCGGTGAGGAGGCCATCGCTGATAGAGCCTGCGAGTTTCTGGAGGACGGGCCCGGTTCCGGCGACGTAGATACGCGGAATCCCACGAGGTGTGTGGGCATCGGACTTCAGGGCGGGCACAGAAGCAGCGAAAACCTTGCCTTGGTATTCGAACGCGTCACCCTTGAGCACACCCTTGATGATTTCGATGCTTTCGCGCATCACGGTCGCGGGGCCGACTTTTTCGCCTTGGCCCTCGCCGATTTCTTTCATGAAAATCTTGGAAGCGCCAAGGCCGAGAAGGAAACGGCCGCCTGCCAGGTCTTGCATGACGCGCGCTTCCATGGCCACCTGAACAGGATGTCTGGTGTAAGGCGAGATGATGCCCCAACCAAGCTGAATGCGCCGCGTTTGCGCGGCGATGACGGCGAGAATAGCCGTCGAGGAGCGCGCCTCGAAGCCGTGCTTGCGCCACCAGGGATAAGCTTCGGCTATCCAGAACGCGTCGAAGCCGGCATCTTCGCAGGCTTTCGCCATCGCGGCGGTTTCGTGCACCGGTTCCATGCTCAACTGCAAGACGCCGATATTGAATGGGACGCTCATCCGTGCGAGTGCGCTCCTCTAGTCCGGGTCCTGCCAGGAACGCTCGAGACCCTTGATCAATTCCCATAGCGCCTTGTTCAGAGGAGTGGGCACTCCGACTTTGTCGCCCCATTCGGCGATGGCGCCGTTCATGAAATCCACTTCCGTCTGGCGCTTGGCGAGAACGTCCTGGAGCATGCTGGCGCGGTGCTTCCCCGGTGCGTTCGCCCCTTTCTGGACGAGTTGCCGCGGATCGCCATGCAATTCGATGCCGAGCTTGCGAGCGACGGCCTCGCCTTCGGCAATCAAGTCATTAAAGAGCTGGCCGGTCGGGGCAAATCGCGTGGCTGCGCCGTGATGCAAAAGCGTCAGAGCGCCAACAGGATTGGTGGACGCGTTGAAAATGAGTTTGGTCCATTGCGCGCCGCGGGCATCTTTCAGCGGAATGGTATTCATTCCTGCGCGCGTGAGAAGCCCGGCGAGTTCTTCGACGCGCGACATCGGCGTGTTGGTTGGCTCGAAAGGGCCGATCCAGGTGTCACCCTTGATGTCGTAGCCGATGTGGCCGGGAGCGATCGGGTGACCCGCGGGAAACGTGGTGCCGCGAATGACGTATTTCACTTGCTCGGCGATGAATTCCTCGTTGCCCACCCCGTTTTGCACGGAGCACACGGCGCTCTTTTCATCAAAAGCATGCGCCACCTGAGCGATGGCCATTTCTGTGTGAATCGCTTTGGTGGCCACAATGCCGTAGTCGCAATGCGGCAATTGCTTAGGGTCGGTGGTCGCGTTGAGGCGCGCGGTCAATTCGGCGGCGCCGGAAATACGCAGGCCGTTCTTTTGAATCGCTGCGACGTGTTCGGCCCAGACGTCATAGGCCCAAACCTCTGCTTCGCCGGCTGTCGCTAGATGGGCGGCGAAGAGGCTCCCAACCGCACCACATCCAATGACGCAAATCTTCATCACGCTTCCACTCCTAATGGCTGGCACGCTTGGTCGATCAAATTTGCGTGGAATCCGAACACCCCAACGGCACAGCCTAGGATGCGGCCCGGTGCCGAACCTCCCCGCCGGTGAAGAATTTCCACGGCACATCGGCAAGGCATTCGCCCTCGGTCTTTCCGATTCGATAGGTGTCCTGTGTGTAGAGACACACTTTTCCATCCTGGTCGACGACCTGCGGGTGCAAAGAGAGAATCATATTTTCCTGAAGAACGACGTCGCTCTTCGCGCCGATGGCAGGATACTCCAGCATGGTCGTGCCAATGCTGTGGCCGGAGAGATGTCCGAGCGCGAAGCCGTGCTTGGCGAATTTTTCCGCCACGGTGCGATGCACGTTGCTGGCGAGTTCGCCTGCACGCATGAGCTTCCTCGCATCTTCCAACGCTTCCGGGTAGGCGTCGGCCATCGCCTGCGTACGGGAACTGATCTTCCCGCGGATGAGCGGCCGCGAGAATTCTACCCAGTAGCAGCCCGCACCGGTGGCTTCGAGCGAATAAAGAAGAAGGTCGTTGGCGGCGACGACGCGATTTCCTGGAACTTTGAAAGCTGCTTCGGCTTCGCCGTGAGCGCCGGAGAGAAGGATGTTCATCATGCGTGGGCCTGCTCCACGGGCGAAGAAACGTTCCACGGCAGGCGCCATGATTTCCGCTTCCGTCTTGCCCGGTTCGTAGGCGGCGACCAATGCCCAGAAGCCATCCAGGATGATATCCATGGCGTCGCGCACTTCGACAAGTTCCTCGTCGCTCTTGACGGCGCGTACCATGTCGAAGGCCGTGTCGAAGGGAACCAGCTCGAAGGAGGCATTGGCAAGTTCGCGGTAATCACGAACGGCCAGCACGAAATTCATGCCGTACACTCCGACGCGTTTCCACTTCTTCTCAGTGGCGCGGTCGGCGAGCCATTGACCGGGCACATCCGGCCAAACTTGATCTTTGACCCAGGGCTTGGCCTTGTCGCCGATCCAACGCGCCTCACGCGGAAATACAAGTGTCGGTTCGCCATCCAAGGGAATCAAAACGTAAACGTATCGATGCACAATTTCAAACCCGGAAACGTAGAAAACCGCGCCTTCGAAGCCGGCGTACTGGTTGCCGCAAACGATCAGAGCGTCCAGGCTCTCACGCTGCATGGCATCGCGGATATTCTTGAATCGCCGGTTGATTTCCGTTTGACTTGGCAACGACTTCCTCCGAACAGCAGATCACTGCACGCCGCAAAGATCCGCGGCGGTCAGCGCATAAATTTTTGTAATATCCACGAGAGTCTTGATGCGCACCTTTTCGCCTTCCGCATCGCGCGGTCCGCTGGAAGGCCCATAGTTCACAGTTTCAATTCCATAGCGGCTGAGAACGCTGGCGTCGGAACACCAGGTGACCACTTCGCGCTCTGGACGATGGCCCATCACTCGCTCGTGATTGGCGTCAATGGAGCTAATTATGGGATGTTCTTCGCTGATGCAGGCGCCTGGGACGGAAACGTAAGTTTCGAATTCGAGGCCCCAGTCCGGATGCTTCTTTTCGAGAGCAAAGAAAACGGCTTGAATGTCGCGGCGCGCTTCGCTCATGGGAATGGTTGGCGGGACGCGCACGTCGAGAAATAGATCGGTTTTCTCCGGTGTGCGGCTGGCTCTCCAGGCGTGGCCGCCGCGGATACCGCCCAGATTGACGACGGCCTTCTTTCCGCCGTGGGCGGCCTTTTTCTCCCACGCGGCGGTCCACTGCATGATCGTCTCCATCAGTTCATGCATGCGGCGGATGGAGTTCATCTCTTCGCGGCCTTCGCAGAATGCCGTGTGTACGTAGATGCCGGTGCAAGAAATGCGCACCCACATCGAGCCGAAGTGCTCCAGCACAACGTGCATGTCTGTCGGCTCGCCGAGAATGCACACGTCCGGCAGCACGCCGTGATTCACGAGATAGTGCGTGCCGTAGCCGTAGCCGCGATATTCCTTGCCTTGGTACTCGCCCCACTGCGTCTTCTCGATTTCGCCGGCGACGGCCGCGATGATTAGGTCGCCTTTGAGCTTGACGCCGGCTCGTTGCAACGCTTTGACCGCTTGCGTGTAACAAACGAGCGCGCCTTTCATATTGTAAATGCCGAGGCCGTAAATGACGCCGTCCTTGACGACCGCGTGAGACTTGTAACCGATGCCGGTAAGAAATTCCTCGCGGCCCGTGTTGGACGTGTCCATGTGTCCGTTGAACATCAGGTTCTTGCCACTGCCGGAGCCGGTCCACCGGCCAACAACATTGGCGCGTCCCTCCTCCACTTCCTGCCAAGTCACATTTAGACCCACTTGCCCAAGGGCGCTACGCATGTATTCCGCCATCTGCAATTCCTCGCCGGTGGGGCTCGGAATGTTGATGACATCGCAGGCCATCGCGATGATTTCTTCTTCGCGGACCGCGGCGAGGATTTTCTCGACGAGCCTGGGATCGAGAGCTGATGCCGGATTCACGTTTCGAGCAGGAGTCGTCAAGTATTCATCTCGCTTGGCCGGCGGCGCGCGCCAGCCGAAAATCATCCGGATACGAGCAAAGCTTTTGATTCCCCGCGTCCGTAATCCAAAAATTGTCTTCCAGGCGCAAGCCGCCGCCACCCGGCCAGTAAATCCCCGGCTCAATCGCCAGAACCATTCCCTTGCGAATCGTTCCCGTACCGGCTTGATGCGCATAGGGAGGTTCGTGGGCGCGAGCTCCAACGCCATGACAGATCGGATGCGACGGCTGGCCGGGATAACCACCCTCGGAAATCCGCGACCGCGTCAAGCGGTCCAGTTCCGGGAAGCTCGCGCCATCCCTTGCATAAGAAACCGCTTCGTTGAAAACCTTCAGCAATAAATCGAGCAGGCGGTGATACTCAGGCGTCAGGTCGCCGGGGCAAACATTCTTGGTTAAGTCGGTCCAATAGCCGTCCACGCAAACCCAGATTTCCAGCAGCGTCGGTTCGCGTTCCTGAACGGGCCGGTCTCCCGTAGCCGTGAAGGTCGCAATTCCCTTTCCGGACCAAACAAGCGTGAAGGCTCGGGCCATTTCCACTTTTCCCTTGTAGCCGACACCTAATCCATGAACGAAAGCCTCGTACATCGCGCCGACTTCGCTTTCCTTCATCCCCGGGCGGATGTGATCGCGGACGTGCTCCATGGCCAGGGCAGCCAATTCGTTCGCCAGACCCATCCGCTCTATTTCTTGCGACGTTTTGATCGCACGAGCCTCGTTTAGCAATGGGGTGGCGTCCACCACTTCGCTGGCAACTTTTCTGAAGGAATCGAAGAAAATTTGCGTCGGCGTTGTGGGCTCACCCACCATGCGGTCGGCGGACTGCGTACCCATATTCAGCTCGATACCGATCTTTCTCGTCAGGCCGCGCTCTTTCAAGACGCTGATTGCCGAATCCAGCGAGCGAAATTGCGGTGGCCGCGGATCTTTTTCTTCGTAGCCCTTGAACAAGCGGAGATCTTTCGTCCAAGAGTTGCGCTGCGCCTCCGCAAGCTGCGGTTCGAGGACGATCAGCGTGGATTCGCCTTCGCGCGGGAAAACCAGAGCGTCATAGCCCTTCATGCACCAATAGCTTGATAGGTACACGAGGTTATCGGGCGCACGGACGACGAGTGCATCCAGATCCTGCTCCTTCATCAGCGCGCGGACGCGGCTGAGTTTGGCGAAATCAGTGGGCCACGCCATTTTCCACCACCGCGTCCTTATTTTCGTGCTTATAGGTCCAGGAAGCTTCCTTGCCTTTGATTAGTTGGTAGACGGCCGTGTGCAGCGGAGCAGCGATACCAGCGCGACGCGCTTCGCGGGCGATAGCTCCGCTCAAGAAATCCACTTCCGTGGACAAATTATGGCGGACATCGTAGAGCATGGATGGCGGATGATTCGTCATCGCACCAATTTTGTTCATTTCCCAGGGATCTTCGCGCAACTCAACTCCAGCCGCCTTGGCTACTTGTTTTCCTTCTTCGATCAACCTATGGAGCAAGTGCCCCAAGCTTCCATGCTGACTCTCATCGGCAAAATGCGGCGAGTGCGGCAGTCCGGTTAGAGCGGAAACTGCGTTAACAGAAGAATTGAAGATTAGCTTCGACCACTGCGCAGGCCTAGCGTCGGGGAGCGCTTCGGCTTTCAATCCTCCCGCAATGATCAGATCGGCAGCTTCCTTGACAAGAGAAAAGGGCGTGCCCCGTGGTTCATACGGCCCCATCCAAGTGGCCGTATCCAACTCGTATTGTACGTGCGTGTCACTGTGCCGTGTCCCACTCATGAAGGTTGCGCCGCGAATTATCGGCCCGCGCGTATGCTCGGCGATGAATTCCTCGCTGCCCAAGCCATTCTGGGCAGAGAGCACTGCCCCGCCATTGAAGTGATGTCCCACCGGCGCAAGGGATTCCTTAACCTGCCTCACTTTCGTGGCCACGATGGCGAAGTCACAGTCAGGAATCTCTGCCGGGTGCGACGTGGCCTTGAGAGAAACGTGAAACTCATGCTTCCCGCTGACACGCAATCCATCGCGGTTGAGGGCCAGCGCATGATCTTCGCGGCGCACGAAAGCCCAAACCTCCGCCACGCGCGCTAGATGCGCCGCGTACAGCGAGCCGATGGCACCACATCCGACAATGCAAACTCGCTTCATATTCGTGCGGCCTTACGCCCGTTTCTCAACTTTTACCAAGTCGCCCGCCTGATAGATTTCTCTCTTCATAACCGCGCGGTACAGAGTGTCCGCGTTGTTAAAAGAATCGGTGATCAAGATTCCGTTGGAAAACAATGCATCCTGCAGCGCGGCGGAAATCGTGTGAATGGGAGCGGCGCCGCCTTCTCCCATGCCCTTTGCACCGCTATAACTGTGCGGCGATGGCGTCTCGATATGCGCGTATTTTACGTTCGGCATATTCATGGCCGTGATCGGAGTATAGTCGCTAAACGTCGCCGTGAGCATGTTGCCAACTGCATCGTAGACGCAGCTTTCCATCAAGGCCGCGCCGATCCCGTGCGCCGTCGCGCCATACACCTGGCCTTCCACAATGGGCGGGTTGATTACCTTGCCGCAATCATCGACGGCCACATAATCCAGAATGTGCGGGATGAACGTGTCGCGATCGATCTCCACTACGGCAATGTGCAACTGCGACGCATAGGTCAGCGTTAAGCTGCCATATTTCTTTTCCTTGTCGGGCACTTTGAACGGAGCGCGCCAAATGTACCGGCAGTTCAATGTCAGTTCGTAAAGCTCAGCGGGCAGGACAGCGGAATTTACGTTGACGACGTTTGCCAACTGCCAGTAGTTCACGGATTTGCCGCTGTCTTTGGCGCGGACCTCTGGTCCCTGCTGTCCGATACCGAATTCAAGATTCTCTTCATTGGTTTCAAGCAGAAAAGCTGCGAGCCGCTTCATCTCGGTCTTCAGCTTTTGGGCGGCGCCGTGCACAGCGGACAATCCGGAGACCGCAAACTGGCTGGCATAAGTGCCTGAGGCCCCGGTGTGCACGTTTCGCTCGGTGTCAAATCCCGTGCGCACCGTAACGAGGTCCGGGTGGATGTTAAGGACATCGGCAACAACTTGCGCGGCGGTCGTTTCGTGGCCCTGGCCCTGCGGGCAAGAACCCACAGCGACGACAACCTCTCCATAGATATCCAGCTTGCAGTTTGCGCCCTGGGAATTGCCGGAAAACGGCGCGTTGGGATTGACGATCTGCGACTGGCCAAAATTGTTCGTTCCGGAATCGAGCGTGGTGCCGATTCCGATTCCCATCCAACGCCCTTCGGCTCGCGCCGCCGCCTGTACTTTCTTCCAATTCTCCCACCCTATTTGCTCTTTGGCGACTTGCAGCATTTTGGGGTAATTGCCGGAGTCATAGACGCAGCCGTTCGGAGTCGTGTAAGGAAATTCTTCCGGTCGAATATAGTTGCGCAGCCGCATCTCGTCCGGAGCAATGCCCAATTGGTGCGCGCAAATATCCACGACGCGCTCCAGGAACCAAAGATGCTGCATCCGCGAATAACCGCGGTTTGGACCAACCGGGCATTTATTCGTCACCGCCTGGCTGAAAGCGATGCGCGCATTCCGGAAGCGGTAGACACCGGGAAAAACCTGTGCCCAAATCACGCAACCCAGCGGCTCATAACGCGGATATGCGCCGCAATCGTCAATATGGCGCGAGTCGATTGCGGTGATAACGCCGTTCTTATCCAGTGCCACCCTCGTGTCGCGGAAGGTTCGCTCGTTGCCGTGGGCGCTTGAGACGTTGTGCTCGGAGCGAGTCTCGATCCATTTCACCGGGCGGCCGCCGGCTTTTTTCGAAGCGAGCGCACAAACCGACATTTGGGGATAACTGGTGATCTTGATGCCGAAGCTGCCGCCGATATCAAAGGTCTGCACGCGAATCCTGTCAATCGGGACGCCGAGATGCGCCGCGATGAACTGTATTGCGAACGACGGAAAAGAATTATTGCACCAATAATAGATTTGCTCGTCTTTCGGATCCCACTGACCGATGACCGCGTTGTTTTCCAACGGCGTGCTGGAAAAACGGTGAAAATGCATCTTGTCGATGCGCACGATATGGGCGGCTTCGCGAAACGCCTTTTCAATGTCGCCATACTCGAAGACGCCGCGCCAAACACGGTTTGTTCCCGCATCGTCATGAAGAAGGACGGCGTCTTTCAAGGCTTCTTCGGCGTCGACCACAACGTCCAGGGACTCGTACTCGACTTGCATGAGCTCCGCGGCATCGTCGGCGATTTGCGGCGACGTCGCGACGATAGCAGCTACCGGTTCCCCCTGGTAGCGCACTTTGGAAACCGCCAGCGGATAATCTTTGATCTTCGCGAAGGGATCGGGCCCGATCTCGATGAAGGGATTCGTCTGCTTCGCGATTTCCGCGCCGGTGAGCGCACAAATTACACCTGGAAGGGCTTCCGCTGCGGAAGTATCGAGACTGGTCACTTTCGCATGAGCATACGGGGAGCGCACGAACTTCAAATACAGCATGTTGTGCAGCTTGATGTCGTCGACGAACTTGCCGCGGCCGCGGAGGAGCCTGTTGTCCTCCTTCCGCGCCAGCTCCTTGCCGACCCAACCTCCGCTATTGGATCCCGCGCTCACGTCACATCTCTCCTAGAATCGTCCGAAACTCTTCTTAACGAAGGGCCACCTGCAAGCCGTCAATCAGCTTCTGCACATTTTTTTTCCCGAGCGGCTCGAGCAACCCGCCTGCAACGGACGCCAAACGTCCGAAAATCTGTGCTTCGCCCTGCCACGCGACTTTCGTGCCACCGGCTGCCGGAACAAGATCGAAGCCTGCTGTCAACGACACGTTTCCGCCGGCGACACTTCCCTGGCCCTTGTATTGGGCGCGGGTCGGGCGATTGGCTTCGGCAAGCTCCATCTTCACGTTTGCAGTGCCTTTGATATAGGAGATGCCGACGTTGACCCGGACCGCGAAGTGGCGCTCATCCACAACATCCATCCCTTGAAAATCCGGGAGCAACGGACCGAACTTGCGCGGGTCCGTCAAGAAGTCAAACACTTCCTCGGGAGAGCGCTGCACTTCGAAGTCGCCCCCAAACTTAATCGCCATGGCTGGAGCTCCGCATTTTTGCCGCGGCGGTTTCGATCGCCTTGAAAATGTTCTGATAGCCGGTGCAACGGCAGGTATTTCCCGCAATCGCCTTGCGAATCTGCTTCTGATTGGGGTTCGCGTTGTCATCCAGGAGTTGCATCGCAGAAAGCATAAGCCCAGGCGTGCAATAACCGCATTGGAGACCGTAGCAGTCACCAAATGCCTTTTGAATAGGATGAAGCTCGCCGTCTTTCTCCAAACCTTCGACGGTGGTGAGTTCCGCGCCGTCGGCTTGCACCGCAAAGACCGTGCAGGATTTCACCGCAGCGCCGTTCATCAGTACCGTGCATGCGCCGCAATAGGTGGTGTCGCATCCGACATGGGTGCCCGTCAGCTCGAGTTCTTCGCGGATAAATTCAACCAGCAACAACCGAGGTTCGACTTCCCGCGAATGCAGCTTCCCGTTGACGCGGACCTGAATGGAAATTTTTTGTGCGGCCTCAGGCATAGATGTGGCTGACCTCCACCTGTTGCCCCCGGGCCCGCTGAAGCGCAGCTTCCATCGCGCGTTTAACAAGGGCGCCCACAAGTTGACGCTTGTAGTCCGCCGAACCCCGCATGTCCGATTGCGGGTCGGCGGCTGTGCGCGCGGCATCGGCAGCAGATTCGATCAGCTTTGGCGTCAGCTGCTGGCCCCGAAGCGCTGCTTCCGCTTGCGGCACTCGAATCGGCAACAGACCGACACAGCCCACCGTGATTGCAATCTCTTTGCAGCGATCGCCGTCCACGGTCAACTGCACGGCGGCGCTCGCGGTGGGATAAACAGGCGCTGCCCGCTTGAAGGCGAGGTAGGCGCTACCGCTGTTCTCTTGCGGAATTTTGACGACAATTTCTGAGACAAGTTCGTTAGGGGACAGCGCGGTTGTGTAAGCATCTTTCAGGAATTCACTCAGGTTTAAAGAACGCTCCCCTGTCAGGCCAGCGCATCGGACTTCGCAGGATAGCGTCAGCAACACTGTGGCCCAATCGCCGCTGGGGTCGGCCTCCGCGATTGAACCGCCGATCGTTCCTCGATTCCGGACCTGTACGTCCGCGATTCCCGCCGCGCAGTCCCGCAGAATCGGAATCTTTGCAGCGGTTGGAGATTTTTCGATTTCAGCATGCCGCGCAAGTGCGCCGAAGTGCAGAGCGTCATCCTCCTGTTGAATATAGGAGACCCCCTGGATAAAATTCAGATCAACGAGGTGAGTGGGATTCGCAAAACGCAACTTCATCAGCGGAATTAAGCTCTGTCCCCCCGCCAGCAGTTTCGCGCCTTCCCCTAGTTGGGAAAGGAGCGTCGCCGCGTCCTTGAGGGAGCTAGCTCGATGATAAGTAAAAGCTTGAGGATACATCTTGCGTAAGCCCTCGAACCACTGCTCCAGCTTTTGGATCGAAGGATTGCCGGTAGGCTTGCCTTCGGTTGGTTCCGTTTACAGTTGCCAGCTCGAGCTGACTACATCGTCCACGGCGAAACTAACGGGCCGCCGCTCTTGCGATTCGCTGATCCATCACGGCAGTCAATCTTGTTTCCGAATCTCGCAAATGTTGTGCGAGAAGCGTTGCACACGCTTCCGTCTCTCCGCCGGTTAGCAGTTCGTAGATTCTACGGTGAACGGGAACAAGGCCGCCCGGATCATCATGCCGAAGATCCACAAGGACCATTCCCATCCGCAATTCGCCCAGAATTTTCTCATAAAAGGATTCCAGTCGGCGGTTCCGGTGAAAGCGAATCAGCAGCGTGTGAAAATTCAAATCAAAACGGACGGCCCTTACCCAATCGACGCCCTCAACCGCTTTCTCATATCCTTCCAACGCGGCGCGCATCTCCGTCAATACATCGGAATCATCCGCCTTCGCTGCTCGTACCGCTGGAATTTCCAGGAGGTGGCGCAGGCGATAAATTTCGGCCACGTCTTCGAATGAGAGTCGTGCGACAGCCACACCGCGGTGCGCGCTTCGCTTCAAGAGACCTTCCAGCGACAAGATTCGCGTCGCCTCCCGGACGGTATTTCTGGAGACTCCCAGGGATGCGGCCATCGGAACTTCTTGCAAGGCGGTTCCGGGAGGCAATTCTCCGTCGAGGATGCGCTGCCGAAGAATCGAGGCAACCTGATCAGCGACAGAGATTCGATTGATCTCGGCTAGTTCCATCTTTGGTCTCAACCTGCGCGGGGCAGTGCGACATGTTGCTCTCAAACCAGTGGGGGAGTCAAGTGTTCAACAATTCCCATATCCTATTGGTCTCCTCTTTCTCCTTGACATGTCTCTTTGCCGCGCATAGTGTATCGTTCCATTCTGGCTTTCTTGTGTCGAGGTGGGGACCCGGGATGGGGTCAGTACTGATGCATCGCCAAGACATGATCGATGATTTGCTTTTCCCGGCATTGCCAGTCACACCTCGTTCTGGATGCCCCTAGTCTACCCATGGTGCCTTGCGGTCAAGTCCGTCGCGTGAGTGCCTGAGCGACCTGAGAAGCGGTTCTCACACGCAGACCCAGGACAAAGCCGCAAAAATCAAAGGTGCAGCTTAAAAGCGACTTTTCGACCGCAATTTGGACTGCTAGGGGTATAAAGTCAATTTTTGGGGGGGGGGTGCACAGTGGTGATTCGCAGCAAGTGGAATTGTTCGCTCCAGATTCTTCAGGTCGTACTCTGCGCAACTTTTCTGTTGATCTCGCCGATCTCCGCGAGGAGCCAGGCGGTCAACGCCACGCTCTCGGGAAAGATAACCGACGCTTCAGGCGGAAGCGTTGCCAAGGCGAATGTTACCGCTTCCAATTTGGCCACTGGATTTTCTCGCTCCGCGCAGAGCTCCGACAACGGAGAATACTCCATCCCCGCGCTGCCAGCCGGAGAATACAAGGTCAGTGTCGAATTTTCGGGCTTCGGAAAACAGACCAAAAACATCACGCTCCAGGTTGGGCAAGCCGCGGAGCTCGGGTTCACCCTCTCGCCGGGAGAAATGGTTCAGAAAGTGGAAGTCGAAGCCACTACAGAACTGGCGGAGCCAACCCGAACCCAGGTCAGCACGGTGATCACGGAGAATCAAATCGTCAATCTTCCGGTGAACGGGCGTGAATTCATCGACTTTGCATTGCTCTCTCCCGCCGTGACCATCGGGGATACGACCGCGGGAAACACCGATGTAATCGTCGAGCCGGTGACCAAGCTCTCTTTCGCGGGCCAGAACATCCATTACAATTTTATCGCCGTGGATGGGGCCGACGACATTTCGACGGCTTCGGGTATCCAGCGCGGTACGCCTCCGCAGGAATCAGTGCTGGAATTCCGCGTCATCAACACCGACTACTCCGTTGAGTTTGGCCGGGCCAGCGCGGGCATCGTGAACATCATTACACGCGGCGGCACCAATGATTGGCACGGAATCGCGTACGAATACTTTCGCAACAACAAACTCGATGCCATCAATCTCCTCCAGGCCACCGGGGCCCATGTGCTAAGGCAGAATCAATTCGGCGCTGCCATAGGCGGTCCCCTCCAGAAAGACAAGACCTTCATCTTCGGCAACTATGAAGTCCAGCGTCGTGGCGAGTCGCCCTTCTACAATTCAGCAGTCCTCAGCAACATCAAATTCATCAATGAACTGAAAACTGTTTACGGCCTGACGCCGGAACCCGCCTTGGGCAGCGTTCTTCGCACGAATGACACGGACAATGGTTTCGTGAGACTGGACCACAGCTTTAGCCAGAAAGAGACGATGTTCGTGCGCTATTTCATCGACGATGGGAGGTTGTTGAACCAGTCGCCGCTCAACGACGGCTTTGACTTGCCATCGGCTTTCAAGGACAACTTCTATCGCGATCAATCCGTCGCCGGGACGCTCGCTTCCGTCATCAAACCGACGATGGTGAACGAATTGCGCATGCAGTTTGCGCGTCGTTCATTCGATTTCCCCACCGTCTCCACGCAGCCGCACCTTGAGCTGTCGAACACCTTCACCACCGGCGTAAACCGCGGCAATCCCGATTTCTACCGCGAATCCCGCTTCGAACTGGTCGACAATTTCTCGATCTCCCATGACCGCCATACTTTCAGCCTCGGCGGCAACTACAATTTCGTCCGCACGACCGAATCCTTTCCTCTGTTCTACCCCTTCGAAGCGGACTTCGCCAATCCTAAAGCCTATTTCGGCAACGACGGCGTCAACGGAGCACAATGCGTCTCTCCCGTGGGGGATCCCGGAGGCCCCGGTCCTGCCGGCTGCCAGCACCCGTTCGTTATCTTCTTCGAGCGTTTCGATAAAGCCTCGAATTTCACCGAGCCCATGCTCAACACCGCCGTTTACAGAGGAAGCAGTTTCTCTTCCGCGATTCGCAACGAAGCAGAAGGAACGCTTGATCACAGCTACGACGGCCTTTTCCTTCAGGACAAGTGGCGCGCGACCAGCCGTTTGACTTTGAATGGCGGGATTCGTTGGGAGTGGGAAACCTGGCCCAGCGGCGTGCTCAATACCCAGTGGAAGAACTTCGACCCGCGATTGGGCATAGCTTATAACGTTGGAACTAAGCAGAACGTGGTCATCCGTGCCGGTTTCGGCCTGTTCCACGGTATCATTCCCGCACCGCTCCTGGCCTGCCAGATTCCCTCCTGCGGCGGCACGCTTGGCAAATACCCCGGACGTCCTTTTCAAGATTCACTTGCCGCGAATACGCGGCTCTTTGCTTTCGCCAGCGGTCCTGGTATCACCGGACTCGGACTCTCGCAGCTTCTCACCTCGGGGACTTATCCGGACGCCGTTCCTTTCAATAACGTTTGCTTCCCCGGGGAAACAACCCTGTCCCAGTGTGGGTTTTTTGGTGATGCGACCGTTGTGCGATTCGTTCAAGATCACAAAAACCCCTATGGCATCCAGGCCAGCCTGGCCGTCGAATTCGAGCCCTTCAAGGACACCTCGGTCAGCATCAGCGGATTGCATATCCGCGGCGTGCATCTCGGCAGCTTCTACAATGTGAACCAGCCTGATCCATCCGGCACAGTCCAGGTGCACGATTCGCAAGGCCGCGTGGGCACCAAGAATACCTATTTCTGCACCGCCGCCCCAGCGTGCGCTGGGCAGCCCGGGACTCGCGACCCGCGTTGGGCCATTTATTTCGAGGCCACTTCGCGCTGGGACTCCCAATACGACGGCTTGCTGATAAATGTGAACAAGCGGCTCGCCCATCATTTCTCCTATGGCATCAGTTACACCTGGTCGAAGTCCATCGACGATGGCCCCAATCCAAGCTTCGTGCTCATCCCCCAGGACAGCCAGAACTTCCGTGCGGAGCGTGCGCTTTCTTCAGACGACGTGCGGAATCGTCTCGTCCTGAATGGCACTGTGACGACCCCCAAGGAATGGAATGTTTTCGCCCGGGATTATCAGTTCGGTTTGATTGCAACTATCCAGTCGCCGATGCGTTTCACAAAATTTGCCGGCTTCGACGCCAACGGCGATGTTTTCGGCAACAACGACCGCGTTGGCATCGAGCCACGCAACACCTTCATTGGTGATAATTTCCGCTCCGTTGATTTTCGAGTGGGGCGCGCATTCCCCTTCAAGGAGCGCCGTAGCCTGGAAGTGCTCGCCGAGGCCTTCAACCTCTTCAACACGACCAATATCCGTTTCTTCAACACGGTCTATGGTGCGGCGGATTTCTGCACCGCCACTGTGAATTTGGTTGTCGCGCCTCAATGCACCGGCGGCCCGTTCAATCATCTTGAAGGGTCGCCGAACCAGTACTATGGGACGCCGCGCGCAGTTTTCAACCCGCGGCAGATTCAGCTGGCTATAAAGTTCAACTTCTAAATGTCCCTGGAATTAGACTTCGAGTGCCATGCCGCACCGAGCTTTTGAAACGCCCAGAGTTTAGCGCCTGGCACTCGTCTCATCGAAACGAAAGGCGAGTGCCCGGCTTTATCTTCACGCTTGAAAGCAAAAGACGCGGAGGAGCAATGCGATTCGGCATCTACGCGGAGATGCAAACCGCGCCGGGAAAATCCCATGCAGACATGACCTGGGAAATCCTCCGCCAGATCGAGCACGCCGACCAGGTCGGCTTCGATGTCTACTCCGTGATTGACCATCATTTCTTTCAGAAATTTTCCATCTCTGCCAATCCGCTGGCGCTCTTCAGCGCAGCGGCCCAACGCACTGAACGCATCCGATTTCGAGTCGCTCTGTTTACCCTTCCCCTCGAAAACCCAATGCGTTTGGCCGGACAGATCGCGGAAGCCGACATCCTTACAAATGGGCGCCTCGAATGCGGGTTGGGGCGCGGCCATGCATGGCTCTTCGGCCCCTCGAATGTCCCGCTCGAAGAAAGCCGGCCACGCTTCGACGAAGCAATCGAAATATTGATCGAGGCATGGACAAAGGACAAAGTAACCTTTGAAGGCAAATTCTATAAAGTGAAGGACCTTTGCGTCGTGCCCAAGCCTGTGCAGAAACCGCACCCTCCCCTATATACGGGTGGCACGAGCGATATCACCTATCAGATGGCCGGGGAGCGTGGGTGGGGGATTTTCGTGCCTCCTCTACTGCCCTGGAGTGTGCTGGAGAAGCCGCTCACCATCTATAAGAAAGCCTGTGCCGCGCATGGACACAGGCCGAACATCGTCTATATTCGGCCGGTCTATCTGGACGAAGACGAGAAACAAATTCGAAAGGAAGTGGAGGGCGCTCTTCACAATTTCTTGGCGTTCAATGCCTCGCCTATCGAATCATTGCAGGACGAACCGAAGAAAGCGGAACTTCGCGCCAAGGGCTATGGCTTCTACGCCAGCGGGGCGCTGGAATCTCTGACCAAGTTGACCTACGAAGAGATCGTAGACCAGGAGATTGGTTTCATTGGCACGCCTGACAAAGTCATCCGCCAGATTCGGAATTTGCAAGCCAAAGGTGGGATCGGGGAGCTGGCCATCGTTTCCAATTTTGGCGGACTCGAGCATTGGAAATCCATAAAGACCCAGCAACTCTTTGCTGATCGGGTTATGCCGGCCTTCCGAGGGAACGTCACTGCCTCCCAAGTAGGGGCGTGAAGACTAACTCAACCTTTCTCCGGCCACGAAGACAATCGAACCAATGAACTCCTCGCAAAATGCAAGCGCGCACGGATCGAACATGCTTTCGGAGCGATACGAAACGCTTGCTCCCCTCAGTTCCCGCCGTCTTCTCGTTCTGGGTGGTATCGGCCTGATCCTCGTCGGAATGATTTTTGGTGACGTCTTCGCGATTTTTATCCTTCACCAGAATGCCTCCCGAGTTGGTGCCAGCCTTGCCGCAGCCGCTCACGCAGCTCTGGCCGGGGATAGCACCACCGTGACCAATAATTTTCAAGCTGTTGGTGGATTCCTTGAAAATCGCGGCACAAAAGTTGATACCCATGCCCACGTGATTGCGTTTGGCTATCTGGCGTTGATGCTCGCGCTCTTGGCGCCGTGGATGGCACTTTCGGCCAATACAAAAAGGCGGCTGGCATGGCTCTTTTTATGCGGCGCCGGATTGCTGCCCTTTTGTGTATTTCTGATTCACTATGTTGGGCTGGCTCACAGTCCACTTAAATCCATCGGATGGGCCAGCATCTTCGCCGATCTCGGCGGCTTGTTTGTAATCATTGCCCTGGCTGGCTATCTCTATGGGCTTGGGAAGCGCCTTCTCTCGGGGGAGTGCGCTGCCGTTCAGGACCATCCCCTTGCCGTTTCGAGTTTTGCCGGGCAGCTGCTGCTGGCGGGTGGTGTGTTTCTGGTGATGCTGGGGTTCTTGCACGGCAGCTATTACGCCGCTGTTGACCTCTATCGTCACGAGGCGCTTGACTATTCCATTCTTTCGCAAATCAGCATGGGCGCTGCGGAGAAGAATGCCGCAGCTGTTGAGAGCGGGCTGGCCGCCTACAGTCAGCTGCAAGGCGAAAAGGCGGTGAATATCGCCGCGCACGCTCACATTATCGAGTTCGGCTTGCTTTCCATTCTGCTGGCATTTTTTCAACCCTATGTAGACCTACGCGAAATCTGGAAACGACGCTGGGCGTTTGTTCTCTTACTCGGATCGCTGCTTCTACCGGCTTGCGTGCTGCTGGAGTTGAAGTTTGGCCTGATCGCAGGTGGTCTAGCAGATATGGGAGGCCTGTTTGTAATCGTGGCGCTATTGGCGATGTGGATTGGCGTCCTGCGTGACACCGGGCGGCTCGATGCGGGAGACACAGCATGATCGGGGCACGCCGGCTACTTCTTGCGGGCGGGATCGTTCTAGCCCTTTGGGGAATGGGCTACGGCTTGTGGTATGCGGTGTTTGCCGAGCACCAGGCCCTCGAAGAAATTGGTGCCTCTCTCTCAACCGCCTTCTCGAGCGCGGCCCAGCGCGATGCTGCGCAGTCTGGAGCTGCCCTCTTGCGCTATAAGGAATCCAAATTCATTTATGATCGCCAAGTCGACGTCCACAGCCACTGGATCGGCCTCGCCATGGTGCTGATTGTGGTGGGCCTTTGCTTCGATAGAGTGTCATTCTCTGAGAGGACGAAACTTTGGCTTGCGGTTGGGCTTTTCGCGGGAGCGTGCGTCTTTCCTCTGGGTGTCCTGTTCCAGATCTATAATCATGGGCCGCTGCCGAGAGTTCTCGCGATTTCGGGATCCGCCCTGGAGATTGGTTCCCTATGCCTCATCGCGTTAGGGCTTGCGCGGAGTCAATCCTCCAAATCTCGCTCCTGAGAAGGTTGGTAGGGGCGGTGGGGATCGAAAACAATTCCGACTGGAATTTCAAGGACTTAGAGGAAATGCTTGGGAGTGCTAAGACATTGAAAAGGAACAATGGGGAATGCGAAGGAATCCTTATTGGCCCTTCAATGGCCCCTCGTTTTTTTCGAGTCATTGAAATTCCTTCGCTGTAGACTTTTACCCACTGCCCTAGGTGGTGAGTCGGCTTCGGGCCCAAATCTTTGCGGCACGGATGGCAAGCCGACGCTGAATCGTCATGGTCGAATTGACATCGGGTAGCTCACATCGGTGCACGATGCCCAATGGTTGGGGAGCCAACCGCTTCGAAACTTTGCAAGTGCAGCAGGACGAACCTCTAACCCGCTGTTGAATCCAGAAACGCGAAGTAGTTGGTTTTTCTAGCATTTCCTTGCGTCGTGTATTAAGGTTTTTCATGGTGTTTGGCACGGTTTTGTTCCCAAACTTGTGCCCAGACTCCGCAAGCCCCAAAAGCGTCACATGATAATGCGCGTGGATCTCGGCGCAGGTCACTCAGATAGAGGATTCTTGTTAGGGTTTTGCCTGAAAGACGAAGTTAACCGTTAGCGTTTGGCTGCCACCGATTGTGATTTCTTGGTTCTTCGAGCCGTAGGTTTCGTGCCAAGCGGTGACAGTGTATTTGCCTGGGGAAAGGTCCGGCAGCGTAAATCGGCCGTCTTCCCCGGTTACCGCAAAATGACTGGTCCGAAAAACGACAAAATAAGCCTGCATCCAAGAGTGAATATTGCATTTTATTGGAATGAACTCCTCGTTTTCGTACGAGTACGCAAAGGGAGGAGTTCCTGGCGGCTGTATCCTGTTCCACTCGCGGTTGATCTTCGCCATTGGATGAATATTATGGGAGAAGGGATCGCTATTGGAAATCTTTACGTCCTGCCCCACGTGAAACGCAAGCACATGCGTGGTGTAGTGGCAGCCTTGCTGGTCGAAGTTCACGGGAGTCGTGGGCACCGCATAGTTGTCCGACGCACCCGCGGAAATATAGACAACGACATTCTGCAGCGTATTGCCGGGACCGGTAATCACCTTCTCGGTCATAAGCGGCTTAGCATGCAGCTTGATACAGTCAGGCTCCTTGGACATGTTAATGGGCTCGGCTTTCGCTGGAGTTCCCGTATAGGTCACACTTCCAATTATGGCCCCGCCGCCGGAGGCGGGCGCGAGAACGGTTGGAACGAACAAAACGGATAGGCCTGCAAGGCATACTTTTATCAGTCGCATTCCTGATTTTCCTCCTCTCCAAGGGGCCCAGCATAAGATGACCTGGATGGGGTGCGGTATGGCGTGCAACGCGTCAGAAACACACTAGGAACGAACAGCAGAATTGAATTGATGCGGAGGAGGCACATTGTACTTCCTCTTCAAATTATCCGCCCCCCTCTGTTCCACAAAGGAACGACTACGCCCCCTTTGTTCTATCAGTAAAGCCAGAAATATCCGCCAGAGTTGGCCGCAAACGGCTCGACGAAGACAAACTATCGTGGACAGTGCTTTGCACAAGCGACTGAGATTGCGCCCCCTTGGATACCGAGGAAATGTCCTGTTGGCCGACCATTAAGCCGGGGCGAATGATGAATACTTCCTCTCTCCAGGTCGCGAAGGGACGACTGTAATCTGTAGGCCATGCGTGGAGCTGGTCCCGGCAATCGCACTAGTTCAAGGGCAGTTGCTAGGGGCAGGAAGGCCGGCAAATCGAGCCCGGATCCAACTGATCTGTTCGCTAACCGATTCTCCAATCACTGCGCTCGCATTGACGCCAGGATATTTGACAAAAAGCACGCGATCTTTCTGTTTGCACAGCCGCGCCACGACCGTCTCAGTGAGGGCTGATGGCACTTCAGGATCCGCTTCGCCGCTGATCAAAAGCAACGCACCGTGGACAGGCTTCCTGCCTGGCGTGCTCCTGGTGAAAAACTCTTTGACGTATCGGTTATCCTCCCAACCAGGTTTCAACATTTCATTGGCTCCAAGCTCCGGCCCCGAACTGGCTTCGCAAGCATTACGGATGTGCTGGTAAAGCGGGATCGCCTTGTCAGTCAGCATCTCCTCAACTCGAAACTCGGGGAAGACAGTCTTGATCCCCTGGGCCAGAAATACGAGCATGCGGTGGGAGGGCCCCTGGGAGAGGCGTTCAAACATTTCCTGCACTTCCGCAACGCCGGAAATTGTGATGGCGCCGAGGTAGTTGAGATCTCCGAATTCACTCCCGGCTTCAGCCACGCCGACGGCCACCAGACCTCCCTGAGAATACCCAGCGGCTACCCACTTGGCTCCAAGCCGTGGTAACGCGGCACGCGCTGCCGGAATGGAGTAGATCACATCGAGCGCATTGGAACGCATGTCCAGGGCGGCATGTGGAAAACTTGTGCCCAGCCCAGCATAGTCAGAGGCCACCACTGCGTACCCTACAGCGACGTACATGGCAAGCAGAGGTTCCTTGTTCAGGTTTCTCAGTAGAGAGGGAGCACATTGCCGGGCTGAACCGATGAAATCATGGGCCCAGGCGATGACTGGCCAGCCGCCCGCCGGCGGCGTTCCCCTCGGAACCAGTACCACTCCTGATACCGCTACATCTTCGCCGTTCGGGGAACGCGAGTGATAAAGAATGCGAACGGCTGATATCTCGTATGGCAGATCGTACTCGTCAAACGGCTCGGAGCGGATCAGTTCGCCCGCTTTTCCGGCGGGCATAGGGTTGGGCGTGTCGTAGAATTTCGTCAGCGGGAGTGTGCGCGGCGCATGCGAGGGCTTCGCTGGGGCAGGCACTTGGCTATGAGCGAACCCCGTGGCGCCCCCGAACAAGGCCGCAGCACATAAGACCTTGAGGAATGCCGGAAAGATTCTCATCCGCACGCGGCCGAAGGCACGGAGCAGCACTTTATCCGAGCACGCCCTTCGAGGCGATCATTATCCCAAGAATCGCAGGCAGATACATCACTGAAGCATGGACCACACGGCTGGCAAGGACTTTCGAGGTGGATTTCGCCAGTTTAGCCACATGATAGAGCAGGAACAATCCCGCTAGCGCCATGACAATCAGATAAACCGCGCCACCGCGACCGGCCACAGGCAGCGTCGTTGTAACTACTAGGATCAATGTGAAGCCGACAATTTCCGCACGTGTGAAGCGGAAATCGCGATCAAAGTACGGCAACATCCGGTAGCCGGCCCTGTCATAGTCGTTACGGTACATTAAGGCAATTGCCAGGAAGTGGGGAAACTGCCACAGAAAGAGTATTGCGAAAAGAAACCATGCTTGCCGGTCGATTTGCGCGGAGGCGCCAGTCCACCCGATCAGAGTCGGCATAGCGCCGGGGAAGGCGCCCAGAAGCGTACATAAGGGGCGTTTTCCTCTTTAGCGGCGTGTAGACGAGAAGATACGAAAGCACCGTCGATATTGCGAGAAGGGCGGATAACGCGTTGACCGCAAGGGCAAGATACAACCCTCCGGTGACGCTCAGCAGAATCCCAAACAAAAGAGCCTCGCGGGCAGCAAGCCTGCCCGAAGGGAGAGGCCGGGCTGCGGTGCGGCGCATGCGGCCATCCCAAACCCGTTCCATCCACTGATTGAGGGTTGCGGTACCGCTGGCAACCAGTACCGTGCCCAGCAGGGTGTTGACTAGGCCGGCGACCCTGAAATTTCCACGCGAGGCGAGATAATAGCCCGCCCATGTGGTCATCAAGATGAGCAAGTTTACCTCGGGCTTGGTCAGGGCGTAATAGTCGCGAAGCTTGGAAGTGAAGTGATCCATCCCGCTGGGCTGCGTTATTGCGCTTGAGGTCGCCATTCTTTCCTGTTACCAACTGTGATCACAGTCATGTGCGTCATCAACCCGCCTGAACTGATTGCGTTTGCGACACACAATAAAAATCATGCCAACGGACATCAACGTTGGAGGCACGATAAGAATCAGAATCCCACTGCGCAGGGCCTGAATCATTCTGGCCCCGGAAGAGGTCGCCCGGGTATAGCAAAGCGAGCAACTCTGGGCGACCGCCGGGATGGGCGCGGCAAGTATGAGGAGTCCAACCAGCGCCACACCAATAAGAAGGAACGGTCTCTCAACCCTCATTCTTGCAAACATCTTTGGCCTCTCACGCTTCCACTCGGGTTTTCCATTCACGGATCATTTCGAAAATGGCGCGCCGACGACCATGCGGGTGCTGTCGGTCCACCCATATTGCATCCCCAGCAGGACAGCAATCGTAAAGATGGCCACAAACAGCAGAAAGCCCCGCTTTTCCGTCCAAAGATGCATGAAGAACAGTGCTCCCAGCCCCGCCTCGACGCAGGCGACCGCTAGCATGCGCTTGAACATTTGTGAGGCGTCAATGTTCTGATAGGCAATCACGAATTGCAAGCCCGCCAAAGCCAACAGGCAGACATAGATGGCCAGATCCTTCCTGATTCCATTGCTCTTGTGCTCTTCCGCTGTTGTCATAGCATTCTGCTCCCAAGCTTTCCCTGATCTAGTGGGCGAGATTCAAAAGGTACACCAACGGTACGACGAACATCCAAACCAGGTCCACAAAGTGCCAGTAAAGGCCCAAAACCTCGATGTCATCGGCATTGTAGCGGCCACCCTTGTAGCGCACACCCACAACGACTAGGGCGATTATGCCACCCGTAACGTGCGTAAGATGCAAGCCCGTGATGCTGAAAAACGACGCCCCGAACAATCCGGTTCCCCACGGATTCTTGAAAAGCGTCATACCTTGGTTAATGAGCCCCAGCCACTCGCGAACATGCAGCAAGGCGAAGAGAATACCCGCCGCTGCGGTAATCATGGTCCAAAGGTAAGCCGCAGTTTTGTCGCCTGCCCGCGCTGCCCGCAGTCCAATCAACATGGTCAAACTGCTGGTCAAAAGAATGAACGTCATCAACGCGACGTTGGTGATGCTGTGGAACGGCCTTGGCCAGTCAGCTGACCCGTTGCGCAAAAACCCGTATGTCACCAGGCATGCGGCAAACGTCATGGTATCGGCGATGATGAAAAGCCACATCGCCAGCTTCTTTGTAGGAATCGAAAACGCCGGTCCTACCGTCAGGCCTGTCGCGTGTCCTTCCAGGGCCGAATCCGCTTGGCTCAAGGTGCCTCCTGATTGTTGAGTCGTTTAAAGTTTCATCCAAAGCAGTAAAAGCAGGTACAGCCAAAGCGCGTCCATGAAATGCCAGTAGCGCGCCGTCGCATCCAGCGTGCTCCGTCGCAGGGACAATTTACTCAGCTTGCGAATAACATAGCTCAGCCCAGCCAGGCCACCCAGCACGTGCAATGCATGGGTGGCTGTCAGCACATAGAAAAAAGAACTGCTTGGATTCGTGGCCAGATAGAGTCCCTGGGCACTTAGCTGCGACCACGCGACGTACTGACCAGCCACAAAAAGCAGGCCAAGAAATAAGGTCATATACACCCAGCGCGCCGGGTTCTCAACCTGACTCTTTATGTTGCCCATGAAAGCAGCGATGCGGCGGCGCGAAACTTCCAGAGTAACGCCGCTGGCGAGGAGCAAACCAGTGTTGAAGAAGAGGATCGACGGCAACTTGAAGGTACGCCAGTCCAGCGATGAACCTTTGCGTACGATCAAAGCACTGGTGAACGCGGCAAACATCATCGTAATGGCGAAAAGCACTACCCATATGGCAGTCGAGGACGGTGGTGGTGAGTAGTCCAGCGCTACACGCCGGTCACCACCCGCCGGGACTAAATTCTGCCCACCGCCGTTCCCCGAGCGCCCATGATCGGGCAAACGGTGTGGATCGACGTGCGGCGGTTCATGAACCGTAGTTGCCATAAGCCACTAAATTCCCCCTCGCAAATGCTCTCGCCGGTCAGTTTGCCAGTTATTTCTCTTCGCGCTCCGTCTTGACCTGCTCCGGCGAAGCCTGCATGACGTAGTCGCCAAGCGAACTCTGCACGCCGTATTGATACGGATCATGGTAAACGACCGGAAGTTTGCCGCCAAAATTGTCCCAGGGTGGCGGAGTTGCCGTGCTCCACTCCAGCGAAGTGGCTTCCCACGGGTTATCAGGCGCCGGCTTGCCCCGGAAGCGGCTGTGAATCAGGTTGTAGACAAAGATGAGCTGGGCCGCACCGGTAATTAGAGCAGCGACAGTGATCCAGCGATGCACCGGGATAAGCGGTTTCAGGAAGTCTTCCGGGAACGATGCGTAGCGGCGGACATTCCCGGCCATTCCCAGGTAATGGAATGGCATGAAAATGCAATAGGTCCCCACGAAGCTAAGCCAGAAATGGACTCTCCCCAAAGTTTCGTTCATCATGCGTCCGGCCATCTTGGGAAACCAGAAATAAGTTCCGGCGAAGATGCCAAACATGGCAGCGACGCCCATCACCATGTGGAAGTGCCCAACAACGAAGTAAGTCGCATGGAGCATGATATCGATTGAAGGCTGAGCCAGGAAGAAGCCACTGACACCGCCGCTCACGAACATCGAAATAAAGCCCAAGGCAAACAAGGAAGCCGAGTTGATACGCAACCGGGAACCATACAGACTGAACACCCAGATTAGCACCGTGATGGTGGCCGGGATGGTGATGACCAGAGTTGGGAAGGAGAATGCCAGGGCGGAGACCGGATTCATCCCGCTGACAAACATGTGGTGGCCGTAGACCATATAGCTGAGGACGGCAAGTGCTCCCATGCAATAGATGATCACTCGCTGGCTTAGCATCGGCTTGCGCATGTTGGCCATAAGGATATGGGAGACGATGCCGATCCCGGGCACGATGGCGATGTAGACCTCAGGATGTCCGAAGAACCAGAAGAGATGCTGCCAAAGCAAAGTCGATCCGCCGGAGTGTGGCACCAGTTGATCGTTGAGGACCAGACCCGACGCGACAAAGAAGCTGGTCCCGGCCACGTGATCCAGAATGACGAGGATACAAGCCGGCATTAATACTGCGAAGGCGGTCAGCCCCATACAGGAGGTAATGAACCATGCCCAAGCGCTGAGCGGCAGCCGCATGAGGCTCATCCCCTTGACCCGGAGATCAAGCGTGGTGCTGATGAAGTTCAATGATCCCAGCAACTGGCCGATACAAAAGAGCGCGATCGAAGTTGCCCAAAGGACCACACCCAGACCTTGGCCCGGACCTGCAATCCCGCCCACCGCATTGAGTGGAGCGTATTGGGTCCAGCCACCCAGGGTCGGTCCATCGCCGAGGAAAAACGACGACATCAGGACAATGAAGGCCAGGAATGTGACCCAGAACGACATCATGTTGAACCGCGGGAAGGGCATGTCCTCCGCGCCGACCTGGATCGGCAGGAAGAAATTACCAAATGCGGCGAAAGGCGCAGTCGTCAGGACGAAAAAAACCATGATTGTGCCATGCATGGTCATCAATTGCAGGTAGTACTCCGGCGTTATCACCCCGCCAGGAGCACCATTCTTCGAAAGCAATTGCAGGCCAGGGATTGCGGCGTTCGTCCAACCCAGGTGGATGCGCATCATCCAGGAAAGTACCATCCCGGAAAGAGCGGCGAGCAGGGCCAGCGCGTAATACTGCTTGCCGATCACTTTATGGTCCAGACTGAAGACGTGTTTGCGAATAAAGCTTGTCGGAGCCTGGTGCTGCGCGGCGTGCGCTGAAATATCGTGCATTTAAGCTCACCTCAAATAGAAATTTCTCCAACCACTGCGCTTGAATGCGGAGGGAAGAGCTACTGCATCGCCGCTTCCTTCTTCAGCCAATCGTTGAAGTCATGCTCGGACAGTACATCGAGGTATGCCTTCATGTTGTAATGTCCGAGGCCACAGAGCTGGGTGCAGACAATTTCGTACCTGCCGACCCTGGTTGCCGTGAAGTGCAGAGAAACATCCAGCCCGGGAACAAAGTCCTGTTGCACCCTCAACTCCCGCACAAAAAAGGAATGGCCAACATCCTTCGCGTGCATGAGCAGATGGATTTCCTTGTTCACCGGTACAGCCATCTCGGCGGTCACAATGTCGTCCCTGGAATCCAGGTCGTGTTCTGGATCAAGGCCGAATAAATTCTGGGTGGCCTCATTGATCAGCTCCGGATGAAGCGGACCGAACTTTCCATCCGGACCGGGATAGCGGAAATAGAAAGCGAACTGTCCGGCTTGGACCTGGACCGGCATGGCGTCAGCCGACGGCGCGGTGAGATATACGTCAGCCCATGCCTTCACTCCGAAGACTCCGAGGGCCAGGACTTCCGCGCCTACGAGAACTAGGGCAGCAATCACCAAACCCTTGGCGCCGCCGGGAAAAGTCTTAATCTTTGCATCCGGGCCAGGATTTGAGAACTGCCAGATGAAAATGGCCAAAATGATCTGCGCAGCAAGGAACGCCGCTCCCGCTTCGAGCATGGTCTCCGACATCTGCTCATCAATCAAATGTCCATGAGTCGAGACGTCTGCCGGCGCCACCCATGTATGCATCACAACGGGAACTGCCGAAGCAATTGCGATCACTATGATGGTCAGTGCAACAAATTTTGCCATGATGCCTCGCCTCCGCCCGATTCCGGTCCGTTCGCCACGCCCGTGAACTCCAATGCGTTGGAACCTACCGCTTCCGGCTGCCCGTACCTCGAAACATTAATAGGGCTTCGCTTTGAAGACGAAGTTGACGGTCTTTGTCTCGTTACCCGAAATGGTCACATCTTGCGTTTGTTCGCCGTACGATTCGTGCCATGCGGTTACTGTGTATTTTCCCGGTGACAGGTTCGGCAGAGTGAAAGCCCCGGTCTCGGCCGTGACCGCGTAATGGGAAGTCTTCAGCACGGCAAACGTGCTGTGCATCCAAGGATGGACGTTGCACTTCACCGGTATGAACTCTGGCTTGTCAAACTTCTCGGAGAAAGGCGGAGTCCCGGGTGGCTGCGACTTATTCCATTCATGGTTGATCTTCGCAAGGGGGTGAATGTTGTGCGATGTCTGATCAGCGTTCACGACCTTAAGTTCCTGGTTGACTACCATCGGAACGAGGTGCGGCAAATACTGGCAACCTTTCTGTGTGATGGTGACCGCTTGGGCAGGTGCGGAAGACTCATCCGGCGCGCCGGCCGAAATGTAAACAACCACATTTTGCAGGGTGTTCCCCGGACCCACAACTACCGTTTCCGTTGTGATTGGAGTCGGATGCTGCTGGGCACAGCTCGGCTCCTTCGACATATCAATTGGCTTCTGTCTTGCCGGTGTGCCCTCGTAAGTCACTTTACCGCTGATGCTGCCGCCGCTCGGTCCGCCGAAGGCAATGGTCGAGGCAGCGAGCACGGCCATCCCTGCGGCATAGCCTAATTTCGTTCGCATACTCTTTACTCCTTCCTGAGGTTCCTCACCTGAGAGCCATTGCTATTGTTTAATACCGGAACCCGTCGGGGTGCCGGAGATCTTTCGGGACGCGATTTGCGCCGCGCCTTCCTTGGTAGATCCCCACAATGTCAATTCCGGGCTCTTCTGGGTTACCTGCAAAGTGCGAAGGAAGTGCACGAGGTCCCAAGCGTCGTCGGGCTTAATGACGTCGGCAAAGGAAGGCATCGGTGTACCGTCCAGACCTGTCATAAAAATCTTGTAAAGGTCTTGATTGGTCACTCCGCACTTAAAGCGCGAGCCGGAAGCAAAGTTATAGGGCCGGATCGGCTGGTCGTTGCTGTCAGTGAGCGTCGATGCCGACGGGCCATCGCCGTAGCCTTCTTGACCGTGGCACTTCCAGCATTCCAACTTCTGGAAGAGTTCTTGGCCTTGCTTGATGCTTTCGATCGTGAGCTTCGATTCCGGCGGAACTTGGATCGGATCGGCCGGCTTGTCATTCTTCCACCGAGCAGAAAACGTCTTGATGAAGGCGATCAAATCGGCGCGATTTTGCGCGGTTAACGTGATCCAAGACGGCATATTTGAATTGTTAAGCCCACGCACCAGGGAGTTATAAAGATCCTGGTCCGTCGGCAAAGTCCCCGTTGGTGTCGAGCGGCACTTGAAAGTTCCCGCAATGAAATTGCGCGGCTGAATGTTCAGGTACGGCTCATAGGCAAAAGAGGCCGTTGGGAGCCAATTCTCGCCGTTCCCGTCGCCGCGGAAACCATGGCAACCCCAGCAGTAGCGGTAAAACAGCTGTTTGCCGCTCTCGGAGTGGCCGGTAACTTTGCCGATATGAGATTCCATTTGCTGGGCTGATGCTAGCGTCGGCACAGCTGAGACCGCCAAAATCGCTAAGAAGAGCCGGATTAATTTCATGTTAATTGTGCGCATCGTCTTCACCTTTAGAACGCGAAGTCAAAGCCGACCAGTAAGCTGCTATTGGTTACGTCCAGACCGTTGACGGGCGAAACACCTCGCTGGCGAAGAAGTGAATACTCGTTGTGAAAAGCAAAGCCCGCACGGCTAGAAATGAACGGGTAATAACGGTATCCAAACGTGAGCACGTCGATGTTGCCGAAGTTAGACGACGGCACACCCGTCACGCTGGAAGTGACTGGATCCGTCGTTACGCCCACAGAGCCGGGAATTATCGGAGCTGCCTGCTGCGACATGCGAATCAACTCATAGCGATTGATGAAGATGAGTTGCGGGTTCAAGTTGTAGTGAGTTTCGAACAGACCGCCGTTCCAGGTCGGAGCTTGCGCGCCGGTGGGCAGAGTTCCGTTGGCCGGCGTGTTCGTTCCTAGAAACGCGCTGTCCGATCCATGGAAATACATCGTGGTGATGTCCAGCTTCTTGAAGTACCACATACCGATAAGACCAGCGCGATAGAAAGTCTTGTTTCCGACTCCGGTGCCCGCGATTCCCGCCCCACCAGAAGTGAACTGGAAGAACGTCGGAGCCTGTCCGATATAAGCGAAAGCACCGACACGCTGTACGCCAAGGCTGCCCGCCTGAAAGGCATGACTACCGGAAAGGAATACATCGTACCCACGCCCCGCCGGAAGGCCGGGACTGCCGTCAGTCGAACTCAGCAACGCGGCCGAAACGCGTGTGCGGTCATTCTTCGAATGTCCCATCCATTCCATGCCAACCTGGTTATCGCCGATGCCAAAGACGTAGGAAGTCTCCGTCAACGGCTGGAAATGATAGTTCTGGTAGGCACCACCCTGATTCGACAAGGTCAGAGCGCGCTTTTCAGAATGTAGGTTATCAAGTTCAAATTTACCGACTCTAATGTTCAGCCAGCTGGACTTGAGTAGATTGCTGAAGCGCACGTTTGCGGATTCAATGTGAAATGCTCCCGTATTGTCTGCCGACGGCGTAAACAAGAAACTGATGTTCTTTGCCAGCGTGCCCGCCGTCAGTATGTCCAACCCCGAATAATCAAAACCGTGGGACGTGACCTGTCCCTCAGCCGTGTTCGGCCCGAGAGGGCCGTCAACTTGCACACGATTGGTGCTTTCCCGGTGCCACATCGGTGTGGTGCGGAAGGTGACCGGCCAATAGGCTGGGCTTTGGAAGATGGGGGCATCACGATCATTCCCCATTTGATAGCCGTTGTCCTTGAACCATTGACCGAAGGGACTGAATTTCGGCCACGCTTCGTGGCAGGATGAACACGGCATCCCGTACTTTCTTGCAAAAGCAGGGATGGCCAAAGCGGGATGGCAATTGACGAGCAAAAGTGCGAAGACGAGAAAGGCACCTGCCCGGATGGAAGTGAACCAAGACATCCGCCGCTTCACCGGCTTGCGAGTACAATTAAACATACCGCCTCCTCTGCGTTTCAATCAGTGGAAGTCAATCAGCAAATCATGCGAATTGGACGGAAGGGAAAAGGCGCGGACACACTCGCCCACGCAGGCGCGCTAGGTGCCCCGGGTTCGTCCAAGAATCGAAAACCAGATTGAAACAACACGCCCATAGAGAACCGGGTACCTTTTCTCCCTGAAGAAAAGAGCGCCAAATCCTCTTGTCCCTCAACCGGGGCGGATGCTACTCCGACAAAAAAACGAATGCAAGGGTTTTCTTTTTTCTATCTTCAAGCCCATTGACGGCACTCCTGCTAAGAACGTGTGAAAAGGTGCTACTCTCGCAGAAGCGTGACAATCGAAAGGAATTGCTGAACGCAATTCTTTGGGGTCATCACGGAATGGGAGATCGAAGAGTTCAAGCACACCAGAGTTGGGGAATGGGGGACTCGAAAAGCGTCATGAGACACAGGATTCATCTCGTCTTTCGCGTTGGCTTCTATCTTTGCTGCCTAGCCGTGACTTGCACAGGCGCAGCTGGCCGTAAGGAACAACTCCGCAGCCCGGGTTTGGCCGCCGAGTTTGCTGCCTCTAACGATGACGTTCTCCAGGCGCTGAACGAAGTCCTCGAGGATCAAACCATTCACGGCACTTACATTTTTGACAGAGAGCCGACTCTGACGGGAGCCGTAGCCGTGACTTCCACCCCACTTTTCGAGTCCTGGCAGGGACCCGGTCAAGTTTTTTACAAGATTCGCAAGGACGCAATCGCGCCACGCCATTTTCTAGAGAGCGGAGACCAGGGCACCATCGCGGTCCGCTATGTGATTACAAGTATCAGCCCGGAACGCACGCGCATCCGCGTTGACGCTGTCTATGTGGAAAATACTCACCGTCGAGTACATGCTTCCGACGGCACCGTGGAAGCCAGCGAATTAAAGGCGATTCAAGAACACCTGCAAGCGATTCAGCTCGCCGAACAAGAAGCGGCCGACGCGAAGCGCCGACGAGATAGCGCGGAAACCGTCAAGCGATCGTTTATCCGCCAGCATGAAGATGAAACAACGCGTTTGGCCACGGCCCTGTCCTCGCGGCAAGACCTCGAACAAAGAGTGAACGCGCTGCGCCATGAAGTGGAGCGACGCGTGAGCGCGCCCGGCGCAGACTTGAGAGCTGCACCGTTCCGCTCTGCCGCAAGTCTCAAAGTCCTCTCTTCGTTTACGGAGGTCGTCGTCGTCATTGTTACGCCGCACTGGTACGGCGTGGAAACGCCCGATGGCCAGCGCGGTTGGATACCTCGGGACCAACTGGAACCACTTCCGTGCACTGCCCCATAATGAGCTATCGAAGTTCGCGATACCTCTCTTTCGCAGTTTCCTGCTTTATATGCTTCTTGCTGGTGGGGGTCGGTGCTGCCCAGTCCGTCCCTTACGCGCGAAGCTACGCGAAATCAAGAGAGGCAGTGGATCAGGCGCTGAAAGATCTACAAGCGTATGCCGGCCAGAAGCTCCCCATCGTCGATGGTTTCGTCGCCGCTGGAGACATTCCGCTGGAGCGCTTCGAGCGAGCCTATTATCAGTTCTCGATCGACCTGGTACCCGGCACTTCGGGTGGCACGATCGTGCGCCTTACCGCGAAAATCACAGCCTGGTACGTAGATAAGGACCCGGCGAAATCGGGTTACCAAGTGCTTCCCTCGAACGGGCGGTTGGAGTTAGACCTGTTGGACCGCTTGTACGAAAAACTCGGAGGCAAACCGGTGTCCTCGGCCGTACGTTCGCTCTCGAATTCGCGTATCTCGGCTCCGAAGCCAAAACTCGACCTTGGGAGCGTATCTTTGGTAGCGCCCTCTAAAGAAGAATCTTCTGCGAGTGAAGGGCACACCGACGAGATCGCCTCGCTGCGAGCCAAAAGAGAAGCGGAAGAAAAGAGAATGCTGGAACTGAATGAGGAGCTTCAAAACCTTCAAGAGATCAAGAAAAACCAAGCGCATCCGCTGAATCTGGTGGTGGTGAGAAAGTCAGGAACGCCTGTTCTGACAAAGTCGGCTGAGGGATCTCGTCCTTTTTTCAATGCATCCGCAGACGATGAGTTCGAATTCATTGAGGCGGCTGGCGAATGGATTCACGTGCAGATTTCCGGACTTTCCCGAGGATACATCCGCAGAAGCAATTTGGATTTGCCGGAATACATCGCCGCGCGGCTCAAATCGCCCAACGGAGTAGCCTCCGAAGAAAAACCTGCGGCGTTTCGAATCGAGCGTGAAGAGACCAGCCCTTTCCCGGGCGATTGGGAGCCGTTAAAGGGAAAGACGGTCAAGATTTATACCGTACAACCCGTCTCGCAGGACCCCAAGGAGACAGACGCGCGAGCCAAACTCACATTCGCAGGCACACTCTTTCAGAAATATGCCGCTGAAATCCAGGCTTCGACTCCTGCCTTGTACGGGATCGTAGTGATCTTCGATTCAGCAGATGGTGGAATCGTGGGAGCCACGCTCGCAAACACAAAACAATTTGCTGATGGCACACTCTCTTCCGACACCTTCTGGAAGCAATGCTACCTCGACCCGCCGGATGTGTTTCAGATATCAGCCAAACCCTAAGGATCTTCTGAACTCTCCATTCCTGGCTGCAGCGGAAGATAAGGACATTATCCATACAGAACAATAGACTTGACATATAGACTGGCATACTGTACTGTACTCTATTCTGACTCTCTGGAGGAGGTGTCCACAATGCACTCCGAGACCAGTGCCATCGACGACACGCAACAAAGCCCTATTCTTCAATTCTATCTTTCCGCTCTAGGTTTCGCAGGCGCTCTTGTTCTGACTGCTTATGTAGCTTCGCCGTGGCGCGAACTGCTACGCGTGTCAATGATTGCGATCGCTGTGTTTGCCGTTTGGACTTTGATTCGATTCCTCCGAGTTGCTGACGAACGCCAGCGCAGGACCAACTTCCGCGCTTTACGATTCGCGTTCGTGGCTGGGCTGGTTCTTTCTCTGCTTGGCAGCTTCGTTCAGGGATTTGGAGTCCTCCATGTTTCCTGGATAGGTGTGCTTGGACTGCAGCTCATTCCGTGGAGCTTCGGCCTCATCTACTATTCGTGGCGGCACCAATGAAGACGCGGCTTCGAGTTTTGCGTGCCGAGCGGGAATGGTCTCAAGCGGAGTTGGCCACCGCGGTCAACGTTACCCGACAGACCATCAACTCGATTGAGACGGGTAGATACGACCCGAGCCTTCCCCTAGCCATCAAGATTGCCCGGCTTTTCGGCAAGCATGTCGAGGAGGTATTCCTCTTCGAGGAGAGCGAATTAGCAGCCCCGGCCGACAACGACTACTAGAGGTTTCATCAGAGCACGACGATGTTCAGTAGTTCACCCATTTACGTGACTTTCAGCAGGCTACATTTTGGCCCGGCATCCTTTTTCCTGCGCCTAGGAGTTCAGCGGAACGAATTCACCTTTTCAATTCTCCAGGAGCTTTCTCATGTCCCGCGGATTTGATGGATTCGAAATTGACGATTTTCGGGGCTCGAATTCCGATTCTGGGCGAGAAATAGGGCGGAGTTCGTCCTCTGAGTGGAGCAAGTGGACAGAACTTCACAGCATCCATCGGGAGGAAGAGCGCGCTGACAGACTTGACCGCGAGGGTCCCGATCGTTCCAACAAAGATCGTCCTCCGCGCGCCCGCGAAGAACGAGTGCGAACGATCCTGTCTCAGCGCATCCGCACCCGATACACGGACCGGAACAAAACGTATTCACTGCGGGATTCCGAGATTCACACACTTTCCGAAGTCGGCAAATTCCGTGTTGTCGCCACTAAGGACCTCGCCGAGTTTGCCTACAACGGCGATCGCTTACGTGTGGAGAACGATGTGGAGAGTTTAGTTCGACAGGGGCTCATGAAGGTGACTACGATCGCTGATCCCGAGCACAGCCCCACCCAAGTTGTAACGCTAACCAATGAAGGCCACAAACTCTTATCTCGCGGCAAGATTCTCCCTTCAAGTCAAACCACCTACCACGGGTTCAAGAAGCCCAAAGAGGCCTTTCACGACGCTGATCTTTATCGTCTCTTTCACAAGGTCAGCGACGAGATTGAAAGCCGTGGCGGCAGAGTCCTCCGAGTCCAACTTGATTATGAAATGAAACAGGAGCTTTATGCCCGGCTCGCGCGTACCTCTCAGGACAAGAGTCGGAATTCCGAAACGCTTAGAAAAGAAATTGCCGAGCGGTATCACCTGAAGGTTGTATCGGGCACGATTCCGATTCCCGATCTACGCATCGAGTACGTAAACCAGAACGAAAACGAGATTCAGCGACGCGACGTTGAGCTTGCCACGGAACATTACCGCCCACGTAGGCTCTCCCAAAAGGCTCGCGCCGGCTTTCAGATTTATGCCCGGCATGGCGTGACCGATCGCCTTCGCCGTATCCGCGACGACCGGGAGTTGAGTACAGCGATCCTAGGTTTTTAGACCATGAGCTTCCAGGAAGATCATCTAGCCAGGCTCCGCGACTTCGGTTATACCGAAGTGGAAGCCCGGTTCCTCTACCTTGTGGCAACGCATTCTGGGTATTTCACAATCCGGCAGTTTCTGGACTTTGCCCATGCCAGAAGCGGCAAGCGCAATGCTCAACTGGTCGAAAAACTGTTCAGTCTTGGTCATGGCAGCGCTCAGCGATACACCCGGAGGAGTCTCGTCTATCACCTCTGCTCGCGGCAACTCTACTCAGCCGTCGCCAAAGACCATCTCCGCAATCGGAGGGAGCACGAACTCACTCACATCAAGACCAGGCTCTTGGCGCTTGATTTCATTCTCGCGCACCCGAAAGAAGATTATTTCGAGACGGTGGAGGCCAGGCGCCGGTATTTTGTCGAGCGGTTCAACCTCAGCGAGAATCTGTTCGTCTCGCCCGACGGGCGCAGCAATGGCATCACCTTCGCGGACAGATACCCTCTCTGCGTTGCCTATCCGTCTCCCGACTACATGCCTGTGGTCACCTTCACCTACGTTGATCCTGAGCACCGAAACCTTGATGCGTATATCGCCCACTTGCGCGCGTACCGGCCTTTGTTTCGGCAACTTCCGAGGTTCCAATTCCTTTACATTTCGACCGCCGCGGGTCTGCAGAAGGAGGCTGCCGTGCTCTTTTCGCTGCTTGTCGAAGGCAAAGGCCTCTCGGATTTGCTCCGTTATTTCGACCTGGAGACGAAGTGGGAGCATGAGCAGTACAGGCTCGTCACGGAGCAGGATGCCATCTTTTTGAGCGACGCCAGGAAGCGTTACACGGGCGAGAGCATCAGCACTCTCTACTACCTTTGGCGTCGCAATCAACTCCCAAAGAATTTTCAGGCTGAGGCTGTGCCCGTATCACTTCCCACGCAGAAGATCCTCTTCCGAGCCATTACCGTGCCAGGCCACGAAGCCATTTTCGGTGACAGCACGAAGAACTGGGGTGACGGCTGGCAGATACGGGGTTGTTCAGGGGCAGGGTCACCTCGCAGTTCACCTTCGAAGCTAAGGCAAAGTCTTCAAAGAACGGCAAATGCGTAATGGAAGGAGGTGACATTTGCACGCGGCCAAAACACTAGGATGGGCGGGAGCGACCCCACTTTTGGTGGCTTTCAGCCGCCCAAAATTTCGTGGGATCGCTCCCGCACGCCCCGAACAGCTCGATGCCGTGTTTTGCCCGCGTGCATACAGAGAAGCAATCGAACCTTAATGCGAAATGCAAACAATTCTGAACAGCGAAAGGAGAGAATCTCGATGGCAGTTCTGAAAGCACAAATCAAACAACCGAAAACAACACCGATTCAACTCCGGCTCGACGGCGAAGCGCGAGCAAACCTGACTAACTACGCAGAGTTCCTCGATAGCTCTCCATCGTACGTCGTGACGGAAGCGTTGAAACTTCTCTATCGCAAAGACAAAGAGTTCCAGTCCTGGCTCGCAGGTCAACACAAAAGCAATCACCAACCAATCGCGAAGGGAGAAACGATTCAGCTCGAATTGAAGTAAAAGCCCATGCACAGTCACCGCCAATTCGGTATGCGTGAGAACCCAGCGTCCGACCGACGACATGACTCACGCGCGTCAACAGAAATTCCCCTCGCAGACATCTCCGCGATTGACGACCCGCAATCACAGCCTCATGACTCAAGGGCTGCTATTCCGTCAGCAACTTCAAATGCCGGTCCGGAGCGACCGGCCACAGGGGGAGAGCTGAGAAAAGTTACTCACTGGGATGCCTTCAGGCTTTCGTTGGCGCAATCGGAGGGTCAATTCGAACAACTGCTGCGAAGCGAAGAGGCTGCCAAGCTGCTAGGCAACATTCACGTCAAGACGCTCCAGCGCTATGCGCGAACTGGAACACTACCGGGATACAGGCTCGGCGGACACTGGTATTTTCGCGCATCAGAGCTAGACACGTGGCTTCGTTCTCGGATAAATTCGTCATGCCATCCGTGCCGCTTAATTCAGGAGAAATCGGATGGAACATAAGCGGCAACGGGTTCAGTTTGGTTGGGTTAGTTTGAAAGCACGAAAGAGAGGACCAGACGTGTGGGTGTTGCGGTACCGCGAGAATCTGTCAAACGGAGTCACGACGAGGCGAAGCGCAATCATTGGAAGCGTTCAAGAATTCCCGAACGAATCCCAAGCGCGCAAAGCTGCTCTGTCCTGGCTTTTCTCGATGAACGCAGAAACATCCAGCGGAACGCCTGTTTCATTCGGTGCGGTCATTCGGCGGTATCTGGCGGAGGAGATTCCTGAAAGAATTTCAACCGCTTCGCGATATCGCTGCTGGCTGAAGAACCATGTTGAGCCGAAGTGGCGAGACCATCCCATCGAGCAAATCAAACCATTGCTCGTTGAGGACTGGCTCAAGAGGCTCGACTTGGCACCGAAAAGCAAGTCTCATCTCAAAAACCTGATGCGTGTCCTTTTTAATGCGGCGATGCGATGGGAGCTGATTCCGTATCAGCACAACCCCATGAGTATGGTCCGCGTAAAGGACAGTGCGAAAAGGCAACGGCAACCGAAGGCACTTTCCGTTGAAGAATTTCGGAAGCTGCTTGAACACATTCCTGAGCCTTTTCGAACGATGTGCATTGTGGCGATGTGTTTGGGACTGCGGGTAAGCGAAATCCTCGGATTGAAGTGGAAGGACGTCGACTGGGAGGGTTTGCGATTGGCAGTGCGGCAGGCCTACGTTTATGGACAAGAGGGCGAGCTCAAAACACAAGCCTCCCAACGATGGATGCCTCTCGATCGATTGCTAGCGGAAAAGCTTCGCGAACACAAAAAGAAGCTCGCTTCGCTCGGCAATCCGGAGGCGTGGGTTTTCGCGAATCCCGAAACAGGGCGACCGTATTGGCCGGGCCGAATTCAAGAAAACTGGCTAGTTCCCGCCGCTCAAAAAGCGGGACTGGGCAGAATCGGCTGGCACACGTTTCGTCACAGCCATTCAACGTTACTACATGCGCTTGGCGTCGATCTCAAGGTGCAACAAGAACTCTTGCGGCATGCAGATATTCGGACGACGATGAATATCTACACGCAAGCAGTTCCCACGGCGCTTCGAGAAGCGAACAGCAAAGTCGTTCGTCTAGTGCTACCGGCGCAGGTTGCCTAACGTTAATGGCCCCTTGTGGCCCCTCGAAAAGTCACAAATCATTACTTATGAAGGAGATGTTGGTAGGGGCGGTGGGGATCGAACCCACGACCTTCGGCTTAAAAGGCCGCTGCTCTACCACTGAGCTACGCCCCTAAACTCGTTACTGCACAATAACTTACGAGACACTGCCCGAAGCTTCAGTTTGGCTGGTGTCACTTGTGGGGTCACTTGGTTTCAGCAGTGACACCACGGCATGCAGCTTGTTTGGACCCAGATGCGCGTACCGTCTCGTCATCGTCAAACTCTTGGGCCCCAACAAATCTGCAATGTCTTCCAGCGGAGCGCCCTTCATTCGCAGACGGCTTGCGAATGTATGCCGCAAGTCGTGCCAGCGAAAATTCTTGATCTCCGCCTCAATCACTGCGTCGTCGAACCAATGCCGCCCGTTTTCAAGCGGCTCACCCGTCTTTTCCGACTGGAACACACGCCCTCTCCCGTCGCCCCGGTCGTGCACAACCCTCAGGGCGGCAACCGCAGCATCATTTAACGGGACGTGTATGGGTTCTTCGTTCTTCGTCCGCAGGATGTTCAACATCCGACCTCTAAAGTCTACCATGTCCCATGTCAGCCCGTATTCACTGCCCTTGCGAAGACCGGTGTTGATCGCCAGGTCGAACTCAGGTATGTGCGAGATCCACTTGGCCTCAATGACCTTCCGGAGTTTCTTTTCCTCCTCAACGGTCAGAAAGCGCACGCGATTGTTGTCCTCACGGCGATGGGTTACGGAACGAGCCGGATTTGAGGTGACTTTTCGATTCAGAATCCCAAGACGATAACTCAGGGACATCAGCGAACGATAGTGGTTGAATGTGGAAGGTGCCCACTTATCCTTTTCCGCTGCTCGCGCCAAAGTGTTTTCGATGTCTTTCGGCGTCAATTCTTCTGCAGGATGGGTGCCGAACCATTCCTTTAGACAGGCGAAACGAGGAATATCGGTCTTGTAGGACCGTTTGTTCCTTTTTGAATAAGCGAGGGCGTCGTCTACGAGTTGGCTGAAATTGATGCATGGCTTGCGAAAGATTTCGGGTAGCTTCTTGCCTTCAAGTACTTGCTGCTTGCGTTTCCCGTAAAGCTTAATCGCAACGCTCTTGCTGCCCGCCTTTTCACGCCGCTTCTTTCCGAACTGGTCGAAGTAGCGTATCCACCAGATTCCCGAGCCAGGTTCCTTTTCGAAGACTCCGCGTTGCTTCATTGGATCTCCTTCCCAGATTTCGGAGGGCGTCCCGCTCCGGATTCCTTCGACCACTTGCGGAACGTCTTTGTGTCGTATTTCCGCGCGCGGGCCTTTCCACCCTTGCTCCCAATCTTGCGAAGGAATTCACGGACTTCATGGCCTGGCGCGTCTTTTTTGGACACACCAAGAGTCTATAATCTAGTAGCTAGATTATCAAGCTGCTTGCGTCGGATGATCTGCCCTGAGAAGACTCTGAAGGCCGTTCCGTGGAATTAGGACGCGCCGCCCCAGGCGGCGCACTGGCAAATGCTTCAGCGCAATCAGCCGATCGACCGTCCGAAGGCTCACCCCGAGCATTCGAGCTGCTTCGGGCTTACTCAAGGCCAGCGCTTCCGGTACTCGTTCCAATACCGAGGTTTCTGTAGCCATCGTACGTTCTCCCTTGTTTGTGGGCCGGCGCCCGGCACATCTCTCCGCTAATGGAGGCGGTCGGAGTCTAGTGCGGGCTGAATAACCTCAGGAACGTAGCCTGACTCGTAGCAGGCGTCTAATACTTTGTTCGCAGGGCCCTATAACTGCGGGCTATTGGATGTTGCAAAAGGCATGTCGAGGGCCTTCGGAATTGCCTTAGGTGAGAGTGGTGGGATACTCACCCAGTCTCTGTTGCCATCCTACCATGTTTTCAGCAACTTGCGCGACACCCGCATGAACATTGGCGATTTCTATGGTCTCTCCAATTTCAACTCTTTCAACCCTTCCGCATGAATAGCACCAATTTCGGCCCCAAGCAGACACCAAAGACACCAAGCAAAACAACGGGAGCGCGACGTATACCACACTTCCCGCAACCGGACTTGATCGGCATAGGGGCAGCGGTTGCCCGTTGACCCCTGCCACACCACCGTGCGTACGGGTCCGTACACGGCGGTTCGAGGAAGTTGGCAAAGCAACGTCCCCACTTCACTTAACGTGTGATGCGCGTTACAAACCAGGTAAAAAATGGTTGCACAATGGTGCCCGAATAAGCATTCTGGCCCGAATACGGGCCTCGTGTCCGAATGTAACTGCTTGATCCCAAACATCAGGCGGCGGAATCGGGCAATTTGCTAAACCATTTTGGGGGCGAAAACCTCCAACGAGGGTTCGAATCCGTCCCTCTCCGCAAAGTACGTAAGTTTAACAAGCGTCGAGACTTGCCGACTTTTCTCCTGTGGCCTCTCGCGAACTCCCAGCTCTTCCGGTTGCACATTAGTTGCACAAAACTACAACGGTCTTGGAAACCGTCATATCTATCCGGCAGGGATTTGCGGTACCTACTTCTGGGAGGGGTGGATATGGCTCTTCGCGGCGTTTTCGCGCCCGTGCTCGCCAAGCACACCAAGCACCTGCGCCTCGCGGACATCCTGTCGGTCGGCGTGGCCCTCATGCAGAGCAACTTCGAGCCGATGCGGAAGCAAGTCGAGGCCTGGAAGGTCACAGGCCTCCCGGATGGGACCGCGAAGCTCGTCATCTATAGGGCCTTCGTCGAGGGAGAACTTGAGATCCCCAAACATTTGGCGCGAGTCGTGCAGAATTACTACTTTGGTCCTCAGCATAAGGAGTTCGCGACCCATGGTTCGCGTGATTGCCATTAGCTCGCATAACCTTGACAAGTCAGGTGGAGCCTTTATAGGGTAGCTGATTCTCGGGATATTCACGTGAGCCAGGGAGCTTGGACAACCTCGCCACCCCGCGTTCGTTTTGCTAGTGACCGAGCGATTCTTTCGGTGACACCTTTGCGCAGAGTGGCCCTCCTCGCCGTCTTGTTTGGCCTGTGGTCTGAGATCTACGTTCATGCCCAATCTACCAATGCATCGCTGACTGGCCGAATCACAGACTCCAGCAAAGCGGTCGTCGCGGATGCCAAAATTATCGTCATCAATACGAGTACACGCATCCGCTACGAAAGCTTCACAAACCAGACGGGGAGTTACTACGTCACGAACTTGCCTCCTGGAACGTATCGTATCGAAGCCGAAAGGCTGGGATTCAAGGCCGTAATCAAATCTGATGTCATTCTCCACGTGCAGGACACACTGGAAATCAATTTCGAAATGGAGTTGGGTTCCGCGTCGGAAAGCGTCACTGTGCAGGGAGGCGCTCCCTTACTCGACACCGAATCTTCGACCATCGGCACGGTAGTGGAACAACGGAAAGCCAACGAACTGCCCTTGAACGGCCGCAACGTTTTTAACCTGATCGAATTGGTTGCCTCCGTAGTCCCGCAGGGCAGTTCCACGGGCACGCCTGTGGGTGTCAATCCTTTTGGTTGGGGCAATTATCAGGTTAACGGTTCATTCGGCAACCAGAGCGCCGAATACCTGGACGGCCAGCCGCTCAACATCGGGTACATTAACCTGCCTGTCTTGATTCCGACGCAGGATTCCATACAGGAGTTCCGAGTTCAAACCAGCAATCTGGGACCGGAATGGGGCAAGTTCTCGGGTGGAGTGACCAACTTGAGCACGAAATCGGGCACGAATTCACTGCACGGCGAGGCCTACGAATACGTTCGCAACAAAATCTTCAATGCCAACGACTTCTTTCTCAACGCTGTCGGGAAATCCAGGCCGCCCTGGGTGCAAAACCAGTTCGGAGCAAACGCCGGCGGTCCTTTGAACATTTCCCACAACGGAGGCCGTAACAAGACGTTTTGGTTTTTCAGCTGGGAAGGCTTCCGACTGCGGACCGGCCAGCCATTCACGGCCACAGTTCCCGACTCGAAAGAAAGAGCTGGCGATTTTTCTGAAATATGCAAGTCGGATTTCACTGGCGGTATCTGTAACGATCGCCAAACGGACGCCACCGGCAAATCCGTTGTCATCAATCAGATTTATGATCCCTGTGCCGGCAGCGTGAATGCGGAAGGAGCATGCCCTGGCAGCACGGC
>Ga0209648_10000155_pt1 | contig 47762 bp, 37 predicted proteins | sample GraSoi2013_115cm_FD_185830 | JGI IMG/M metagenome (GOLD analysis project Ga0209648, IMG submission 185830) | Grasslands soil microbial communities from the Angelo Coastal Reserve, California, USA - Sample 9_17_2013_115cm (SPAdes) (version 2) | ecosystem: Environmental > Terrestrial > Soil >... | reverse complement strand
TCAGCCTGACTTTGTTCGAGAAAGTCCCACTTTTACAGGCCCTTTCGCAATCTTACTCGCTCGACCAAATATCAACGTCCTGCAACCAACTGGATCTATTCCAGTTATAACCGGACAGTTCTGGCCATTTGCTATTTGCTAACTATATCAGCCCGCATTTCTTCGCGATGGCCAGCTTCTTGCGCTCGATGGACAGGCTGGCAGCATCGACCATCTCGTCTTTGTAGACGAAGACGCCTCCGCCGCACTCTTACGGACCTCTGATACGCATCGATGATCTCGCGGGCTCGCGTGGCTTCTTCCGCGGAGGGAGTAAAAGCGCGATTGATAATTGCCACCTGATCGGGATGAATCGCCCATTTGCCGTCAAAGCCCATTTGCGCTGCGGAACGTGCATCGTGGTGGCACAGCTCCAAATCTCGGAACTGTAACGTGACGCCGTCGATGACGTCGATGCCCGCCGCTCGCGCCGCTGCCACTGTCTTGGCTTTAGGATAATGATAGAGGGCGAATTGTTCACGCACCGGCTCCCGCGCGCCGATGTTCCCTGCGTAATCCACTACACCAAAGACGAGCGCTGCTAGTCGGGGCGTCGCGTTGGCGATGCCTTCAGCGTGGAGCACGCCGCGGGCGGTCTCGATCAAGACCTCCAGCCTGATCCGCCCGTCGGTCCAGCCCATGTTGTGTTCGATCTGCGTCAGCAAGCGATCGGCGAAGTGCACATCGGAGGCGTCTTCGACTTTTGGGACCACGAGAACATCGATTCGATCGCCGGCCGCTTCCACCACGTCAATCACATCGCGATAGAAGAACTTGGTGTGGACGCCATTGGCACGGAAAGCGCGGATCTTGCCCTGGAACTTGAGAGTGCGAAACGCTTCGACCAAAGTCTTGCGCGCGGCGATCTTCTGTGACGGAGCGCATCCATCTTCCAGGTCGAAGATCACCTCGTCGGCGTCGCTGGCGGCGGCTTTGGCCATCATCTTGACCGAATGCGCGGGACAGACCAGCTCGCTACGTCGGACCGTAATCGGGCGATCGCTGCTAGCATTTGCCATTAAGAGTTCCTCGGTCTTCGGTCTTCGGTCTCGGCCTGGATTATAAATTGAGGCCATCAAGAAGGGTGTGCTCCGCAATCCCTGATTACAAATCTTTCGCCTTTGTACCCCTCACCCCGGGACAGAACCTTTTTCTTCTGTCATCTCGACCGGTGCGCCACGGAAATCTTGTCTCATCAAGAAATCACTGGCGCGGAGTGGAGAGATCCTGAGGAAGAATCCTCTGCGATGCCGCCTCAGGGAGTTCTCCCCGGCGAATCGCCGAGATCGCCATAATCGCGCGAGATCGCCGTGATCGGAAGAAGCAGATTCCGGCGATGCCGGCGATTCCGGGCGATTCCGGCGATCTTAGTGAGAACTCCCTGTGGCAGCATGGTCAGGGACGGAGCCTCGGGGATCTCTCCACTCCGCGCAAAACAATCCTTGTGGGAACCAGATTCCCGCGGCGCTCCGGTCGAGATGACAGCCCTCGGTGGATTTCGAAGAGGATTGGATACCAGGCGAGGGTAGTAATCGGGTAATCGTGAAATTGAAAACCGGTGGAATCGCAGGTTTTTCAATTACCAATTGCAAATTGCCCGATTACAAATCTTTCGCCTTTGTATTCCTGACCCGGCCCGAAACCGCCGGGAATTCGAGATTTCAGAAAAATTGCTTTTATAATTGAAGTATGGCTCGGGGCTGGGAAAGTAAGTCGGTCGAAGCACAAATCGAAGCCAAAGATGGAAATGCTTCTGCGGGCAGGGCGCAATCCACAGACGACGAAAAGAAAGCGCAGCGCGAACGTCAAGGTCTGTTGCTCTCCCGCACCTACCTCCTGCGCCGGCTCGAATCCTCTACTCACGAGCGCTACACTCAATCCTTGCGCAAGGCGTTGGACGAAATCGAGCAGAAGATTGCCACGCTCGACGCCCGTTGAGGCGCTTTGGCGAGCCAATCCAGTAAGATTAGCCCAGCCATGCTTCGTACCGTTTTGCGCAACCTGATTCTCCAAACCGACAGTTACAAGTTTACGCATTGGAAGCAATATCCGCCGGGAACGGAGTTCGTTTACAGCTATCTGGAGTCTCGTGGGGGGATGTTTGGCCAGACACTTTTCTTCGGCCTGCAGTACTACCTTAAAGAATATCTGTGTGGGAGCGTGGTGTGCGAAGAAGACATTGGAGAAGCCCAAAGCTTCGTTGATCCGCACCTGGGCCCAGGACTGTTCAACGCCCAAGGCTGGAAACACATCGTCACACGATACGGTGGCCGGCTTCCGGTTGTGATCAAGGCGGTGGAAGAGGGAAGCATCGTCGATGTGCAGAACGTTCTCATGACGATTGAGAACACCGATCCGCACTGCTGGTGGCTGCCTAACTATCTTGAGACGTTGCTGTTGAAGGTTTGGTACCCGATCACTGTGGCCACGCTCTCGCGGGCCATACGCCAGGTGTTCACGGCAGCGCTGGAACGGTCCGGTGATCCGGCGCTGATCGAGTTCGAGCTTCACGACTTCGGCTACCGCGGTGTTTCCAGCGAGGAGACGGCGGGAATCGGCGCGGCCGCTCATCTCATCAACTTCAAGGGCACAGACACGGTTGCAGGAATTCGCATCCTGCAGAAGTACTACGAATCTCGCGAGATGGAGGGTTTCAGCATTCCCGCGGCCGAGCATTCCACGATTACTGCCTGGGGAAGGGAGAGCGAAGTCCAAGCGTACGACAACATGCTGACCCAGTTCCCCCAAGGATTGGTCGCCGTCGTCAGCGATTCCTACAACGTTTATGAAGCTTGCGAGAAACTTTGGGGTGAGGCGCTGAAGGAGAAAGTTCTTCACCGACAGGGAACGCTGGTGGTTCGACCGGACTCGGGGAATCCGCGTGAGGTTGTGCTGAAGGTTCTGGAGATCCTGGCGGAAAAGTTCGGTTATGAAACTAATCGGAAGGGCTATCGGGTGTTGAATCCCAAAGTGCGCGTGATCCAGGGCGACGGCGTGAACTATTGGACGATCCAAGACACTCTGACGGCAATGAACCGCGCCGGCTGGTCGGCCGATAACATCACCTTCGGCATGGGCGGCGCTCTCCTCCAGCAGTTGAACCGGGATACACAGAAGTTCGCCTTCAAGTGTTCGAATGTGACCGTCAACGGCGAAGACCGCGACGTGTTCAAAGATCCTGTGGACGGCCATGACAAGGCCTCCAAGTGCGGCCGTTTGGCTCTGCATTGTCGTAATGGCGTTTGGAGCACGCAACGAACGCACCGAAATTTAGAGGATCAAGAGGACAGAATGCGGACCGTATTCCGAGATGGCGAGCTCGTGGTCACGCAATCCGTCGCCCAGGTGCGCGAGAGGGCGAATTCTCAAGGAAGCATTCATCCAACGATCTAGTACCGATCGCCGGAATCGCCCGGAATCGCCGACATCGCCGGAATCTGGTTTTTCCGATCACGGCGATTTCGCGCGATTACGGCGATTTCGGCGATTCCAACGTTTCGCCCTCCAGGCACGCAAAGAACTTTCCCGCCAGCATATTCGCGGCACTCTGGATCATTCGCTGGCCGACGCTGGCCAGCAGTCCGCCAACGTTGACTTCCCCGGTGTACTGGATCGAGGTTCCGCCCTCTGTCTCCCTAAGGTTCAATTCTCCGGTTCCTTTCACAAACCCCGGCTGGCCTTTGCCCTCGACCACTAATTTGTAATGCTCGGGGGCTTTGATGTTCTCAAGGGAGACCGTTGCTGTGAAAACGCCTCTGATGGGACCAACTCCCGCGCTCAACTTCGCGCGGTACTTGTTTTCTTCGGTCTTCTCGAGGCGCTCACAGCCAGGAATACATTTTTGCAGGACTGCCGGATCAACCAGCGCGGCAAAAACGCGTGGTGGTGGCGCGGAGATGTGTTGGTTGCCTTCGATCTTCATTCTGGATTGAGTAATTGAGTAGTTGGCTATTTGGTAATTGGGTAATTTGGTAATTGAGTAATTTTCAACCATGTGTTCGCCAAAATTACCCAATTACCAAATTACCCAATTACAAAATCCAATTTACTTTCCAGCTCGCGAGACTGCTGTCTCCAGCGCTCTACGCGTGTAAACCTGGGCCAGGTGCTTGCGGTACTCACCCGAGGCAAACAAGTCGGAGTTTGCCTGCACACCATCGGCCGCGTGTTCGGCGGCAGCGGCGAGGGTCTTGGCGTCGGTTGACTTGCCCTTCAGTGCGCTCTCCACACCGGTGGCGCGATAGGCTTTCGCTGAGACTCCGGTTACACCGATTCCGATCGACTGGCATTTGCCCGAGCTGTCGAGCGTCAGGTTCGCAGCGATCCCCACCACGGCAAAGCCCGAGGCGGGATGGCGGACCTTTACATATGCCTGTCCCACTCGGCCCTTGGTTGCGGAGAACCGAATCTCCTTGAGCACCTCATTTGGCTGGAGGGCGGTGGTGAGCAGATCGACGAAGAACCCGTCGCTCTTGATCACGCGCTCACCTTTTGGGCCGGCGATCACAATTTCTGCGCTCACGGCCAGCACTGCCGCGGGCCAATCCGCAGCCGGGTCGGAGTGAGCCAGGCTGCCGCCGATGGTGCCTTTGTTACGTACCTGCATGTCGCCAAGATGGGAAGCGGTCTCCGGGAGCAGAGGGCAAGCCCGGCGCAGCACCTCCGACGTCTCGATCTGGAAATGCGTGGTCATGGCGCCGATATGGATTTGCCCGCCGTCCTCCTTGATGTAGGAAAGGTCTTTGATCTTACCCAGATCGATCAGCACTTTCGGCTGAGCCAGGCGCAGCTTCATTGCCGGCAGCAGGCTATGTCCACCAGCAAGAAGTTTGGCGTCATCTTTATGCTTTGCGAGGAGCGAGAGCGCTTCGTCCAGACTCTTAGCGGCGATGTAATCGAAATTTGCTGGGATCATGGTCTTCTCCTCTTATGCGGCTCCAGCTTTGCTCCTGCTGATAATGCGCCAGACATTCTCCGGTTTGATCGGCATGTCCAGATGGCGGACTCCGAACGGCGCGAGCGCGTCGATCACCGCGGAGACAATCGCGGGCGTAGCGCCGATACTGCCGGCTTCGCCTACACCCTTCACGCCCATCGGATTCACCGGCGAAGGCGTTTCCGTGCGATCGAGTTCAAACCAGGGAACCTGCGCCGCTCGCGGCACGGCGTAGTCCATCAGCGTGCCGCTGACCAGCTGGCCCTGATCGTCATACACAACTTCTTCGTAAAGCGCCTGGCCCAGCGACTGGACGATGCCGCCGTGAATTTGTCCACGGACCAGCAGCGGGTTGATGACCTTGCCGCAATCGTCCACGGCGACGTAGCGGTGGAAGTGGATTTCGCCAGTCTCGCGATCGACTTCGACAACGGCAATGTGAGTGCCGAAGGGAAACGTAAAATTCTTGGGCTCGAAGAATGACGTTGCCGAAAGCCCCGGCTCCATATCGGCCGGGATGTTTTTGGCCAGGTGAGCCGCAAGCGCGACTTCCTGGATGGTCACGCTCTTTCCGTCTTTGCCCGAGAATTTTCCGCCGGAGAAGGTGACCGCGGACGCGTCGACGCCGAGCAGGTGCGCGGCGATCTTGGTGGCCTTCTCTTTCAGCTTTTGTAGCGACATGTAAACCGCGGTTCCACCGACCGCAGTGGCGCGGCTGCCGAAGGTCCCGATACCGTACTGCACCACGGCCGTGTCGCCGTGGATCACCGTGCAATCGTTCATATGGACGCCGAGTTCATCGGCCGCGATCTGTGCGAATGACGTTTCCTGTCCCTGCCCGTGCGGGGAAGCTCCGGTCAGGATGGTGATTTTACAAGTAGGTTCGATGCGAACCGTGGCGCTTTCCCATCCGCCTGCCGCCGTTGCCTGGGATGGACCGATGGCGCAGATCTCGACATAAGTTGAGATGCCGATGCCCACCAGCCGGCCTTCGCTGCGGGCTTTCTTCTGGTCTTCACGCAGCTTGGGGTAATCGGCCATCTTCAGAGCTTTATCGAGCGCGCCTTGATAATTGCCGCTATCGTAGAAGAGCCCGGTTGCTGTCTTGAACGGCGTGTCACCGCCGAATGGAGCCGGGAAGTTCTTACGCCGCACCTCAATCACATCCATCCCCAGGTCCGCCGCCACTAGATCCATGGCCCGCTCGATTACGTAAGTGGCTTCCGGGCGTCCCGCGCCGCGATAGGCGTCGGTCGACATTTTGTTGGTGAACGTGGACGTCACGTTCATCTGGATAGCAGGGATTTTGTAGCACCCCGACAGCATGAGGCCGGTCAGCGTAGGGATAGCCGGCGTGAGCAGCTGGAAGTACGAACCCATATCGGCAAAGACGTTGTAGCGGAGGCCGGTGATGGTTCCATCCTTCTTGAAGCCGATCTCAACGTAGCCAATCTGGCCGCGGCCATGGATGGTGGCCTGCATGTTTTCCCGGCGGCCTTCAATCCACTTCACCGGGCGCCCCAACTGCATCGCCGCGTAGCCGATCAGAGCCTCTTCAGCATAGACGTTGAGCTTGGATCCGAAGCCGCCGCCAACTTCGGGCGCGATCAATCGCAGCTTGTTCTCCGGCATGCCTAGCATCACGGAAATTTGCGTGCGCGCCAGATGGGGAATCTGCGTGGAAGTCCAGAGCGTGAGCTCCTGTTCGCCGGGATAATACCGCGCCAGCACTCCGCGCGGCTCCATCGCGATCGGCGCCAGCCGCTTATTGAGGATCTTCTGCTTGATGACTTTGTCGGCGGACTTGAGCGCTGCCTCGATGTCGCCTTCACCCGCGGTGAGCTTATAGGCGATATTGTTGCCGAACTTCTCGTGAATCACAGGGCTCTTAGGGTCGGCAGCTTTTTCTTCATCCAACACCGCTGGAAGCTCGTCATAGTCGACTTCAATAAGGTCGGCGGCGTCGCGCGCGATGTATTTGTTTTCCGCCACGACCATGGCAATGGGATGACCGACCCAATAGACCTTGTCGGTGGCCAGCACGCGATGGTCGGGCGTCTTCATATCGGGAATGGAGGCGCCGCAAGGCACCGGGCCAATCTTCTGGGAGACGTCTTTGCCGGTATAAACGGCGATCACGCCCGGCAGCTTCGCCGCGGCGCTGGTATCGATTTTCTTGATGCGCGCATGCGCGTAGATCGACCGCACGAACGCGGTATGGAGAGTGTCCGGCAGCTTGATATCGTCAACGTAGTGAGCCAGCCCCTGGATGAGCCGGGGATCTTCGGTGCGCTTAACGCTTTGACCTACGAACTTCTCTGCCATACGCTTCCTCCGCTCAGAATCTGTTAGGCCTGCTATCGCGCGGCGATTGACGTCGATTTCATCTTCTTCGCGGCGCACTGCACCGACTGAACAATGTGCTGGTAGCCGGTGCAGCGGCAGAGATTCCCCTCTAGGCCGTGCCGGATCTCTTCGTCGCTGGGATCGGGATTGCGTTGCAGGATTTGCGTGGCCGCCATGATCATGCCCGGTGTGCAGTAGCCGCACTGCAGCCCGTGATGTTCCCAGAATCCTTGCTGGACAGGATGCAGCTCTCCGTTCTGCGCCAAGCCTTCGATGGTAGTGACGGTCGATCCATCGGCCTGCGCCGCCAGCATGGTGCACGACTTCACTGCCTGGCCGTCGACCAGAACCGTGCAGGCGCCGCACAGCGAAGTTTCACAACCAATGTGGGTTCCGGTAAGGCCGAGAACGTCGCGCACATAATGGACCAGCAGCGTGCGCGGCTCGATTTCGTTCTGGTGCGTGGTGCCATTTACCGTGACACTGATCTTCTTCATTGACCACCTCTTCAGCTACAACCGGAAGTGAACATCCTAAAGTAGTCCGACATGCAGGCCAAGTCGCTTGGAACAAAACGCGAGAATTGTACCGCTTTTTGCGAGAAGATGCTGCGTGGGGTCAGATCTCACCACGGAGACGCGGAGACACGGAGAAAAACACCCGCGATACGAAGCAACAGCGCCGGAGGCGCGACATGAGTTAGCCCAGGCCGTAAGGCCTGGGTAGTGTTGAAAAAGGATCGAGCCCCGGAGGGGCGACACAATGCATACTGCTGGTACCGCCCCTAGGGGGCTCATCGCTCTACTGCACCTACCCAGCGCTCACGCGCTGGGCCAACTCATTTCGCGCCTACGGCGCTAGGGCAATCGCAAGGACAAATTTATCCTCCCCATTTCCACTCCCTATACGTAGCCCGCAATTCCGTCTTCAGCAGCTTGCCGGTCGAGGTATGCGGCAGCTCCTTTACGAATACGAAATCGTCGGGCAACTGCCATTTGGCGAATTTAGTTTCAAGAAAGGAGCACAACTCTTCGCGTGTGGCGCTCGATCCGTTCTTCAACGCCACGACCGCCAGCGGGCGCTCCTGCCACTTGGGATGCGGCACGCCGACCACGCCGGCTTCGCGCACCGCTGGATGGCCCATCAACGCGTTTTCGAGATCGACGGAGCTGATCCACTCGCCACCCGACTTGATCATGTCCTTGCTGCGATCGACGAGGCGGATGCAGCCGTCGGGATCGATAGTGGCTACGTCGCCGGTGCGAAACCAGCCATCGGCCGTCCAGCGATTCTCGGTGCCGGGTGAGTTGTGATATTTGCCGGCGATCCAGGCTCCGCGGATTTCGAGCTCGCCCATGGTCTGGCCGTCCCACGGCGCGATGCCTTGATCGTTGGAGACGCGGAGTTCCAGCAACGGCGAAGGCCAGCCTTGTTTGGTGCGCTGAGCGTACTGTTTGTCTTCGGGCCATTCCAGCATGTAGGGCTTGAGGCGCATGGTGGTGCCGAGCGGCGAAGTCTCGGTCATTCCCCAGGCGTGAATCAAATGGAACCCGTGGCGTTCCAGCCCGCGCATCAGAGCCTCCGGCGGAGCAGTGCCGCCGCAGAGTATGCGGACATCGCGTTTGGGCCGCCAGGTGGGTCCGCGTTGGTCCATGCACGCCAGCACAGGCAACCAGACTGTCGGAACCGCGCAGCTCATGGTTACGTTTTCCTTTTCGATCAGCTCCATGAGGCTGTCCGGATCCAGGTGCGGACCGGGAAGAACAAATTTCGCGCCGACCATCGCCGCGGTGTAGGGAAGTCCCCATCCGTTGGCATGGAACATGGGAGAGCCGAGCAAGGCGACATCGTACTGCGAGAGCCCGCAGCAATCCGGAAGCGCTTGACACAATGTATGCAGGACCTGCGTGCGATGCGAGTACAGCACGCCCTTGGGATTGCCGGTCGTACCTGAGGTGTAGCACATGCCCGCGCCGTCGTCTTCCGAGATCGGCGGAAGCCGGACCTTTCCCGATGCCTGCTTCAACCAATCCTCATAACTTTCATAGTCGCTGCCAATCGCGCCCGGGCAATGTTGGACTACGAAGATCCGTTCGAACTTAACTTTTGACCTGAACTTCTCCAGCACCGGCATGAGAACGTCGTCGATGATGAGGAAGCGATCCTGCGCATGGTTGGCGATCCAGGCGATTTCGTCGGGATGGAGTCGCAGGTTCAGCGTGTGCAAGACCGCGCCGGATGCGGGAACACCAAAATGAGCTTCCAGGTGGACGTGGTGGTTCCACATAAGCGTAGCCACGCGGTCACCCTTCTTGATGCCGGCCGCTTGCAGGAATTCCGCCAGTCGCCGGGCACGTTGGCAGACTCCGCCCCACGTGGTGCGATGGATCGACCGATCAGGAAGCCGGGAGACCACCTCGACCCCGCTAAAGTAAGTGCCGGCCCGATCCAAAAGCGTGACCAGCGTCAGGGGATAGCTCATCATGGTATGAATTGAATTGGTCATGTGCGGAAGGCATTCTACCGCTACTCCGGGCTGAGAGGAAATGCCGTCAGCCGCGAATGCACGCGAAAGGGCGCGAATTAAGAAAGAACGAGGAATGCGACTCGCGTTATTCGCGTTCCTTCGCGGCTAATTCCTGCCTTGAAGTGCTGTGCGATAATCCGTTGACGACACGAGTCTGGCTAACCAAGTCCACCGCCAGTTCGTCACTATATAGGGGGCTCTCTATGAGTTTGCTCCAGGATATTCGTTACGCGCTGCGTTCGATGCGGAAGTCTCCAGGCTTCACTGCCGTCGCCATTATCACGCTCGCCCTGGGCATCGGGGCGAACACCGCCATCTTCACCGTGGTGAACACGGTCTTCTTCAATCCGATTCCCGTGCGGAACCCGGAACGCCTGGTTACCCTCTACACCATTGATCCCGGAGTAAGTGTTAGGAACTTCAATTTCCTGCCAATCTCGCTTCCCAACGGCCAGGACATAGCCAAGGAGATCGATGCGTTTTCCGGCGTCGCGATTTTTACACGTGGTGTAAACGTGAGCATGACCATCGACGGCCAGCCTGGCCAATACGGCGCGGACGCCGTAACCGCAAACTATTTTGACGTGCTGGGCGTGCCGGCCGCGATGGGACGCACATTTCGCCCGGAGGAAGACAGCGAGGGGTCGGCGCCGGTCGTGGTGTTGAACTACGGGTTCTGGGAACGCAAGTTCGGCGGTAATCGCAACCTCGTTGGCCAGAATGTTCTGCTGAACGGACAGGGCTTCACGATTATCGGGGTTGCTCCCCGCGGCTTTGAAGGCCCGAACGTTCTGGGCGGCCCGGACATGTGGGTCACCATGTCCATGCACGACCAGTTATTTTCCGGCTTGCTGAAGACTTTGTTCAAAGAGCGCCGCGCTCTCTTCTTTGCCGGCGTCGCGCGATTGAAAGACGGCGTGAGGTTGGAGCAAGCCAGCCAGGAATTGAAGGTTCTGGGCTCGAATCTGGAGCAGGCGTTCCCCGGCGCCAACAAAGGACGAACCTTTCTCGCGATTCCATTGCTCCAATCCGGCATCAATCCGAATCTGCGCGATGCGCTCACCTTCGCCGGCGCGATGCTGATGACCGTGGTCGGCCTGGTGCTGCTGATCGCGTGCGCCAACATCGCCAACCTGCTCTTGTCACGCGCCGCGGGACGAAAGCGAGAGATTTCGATCCGCCTGGCGGTGGGTGCATCGCGGTCACGTATTATTGCTCAGCTGCTCACCGAGGCTTTGCTGCTGGCGATCCTCGGAGGAAGCCTCGGTCTTCTGCTCGCGGTCGTCGGCCGCAGCCTGCTGTGGAATTTCCGACCGCCGTTTTTTGCGAATACGAACGTCAGCTTGCCGCTCGATCATCGCGTCCTTTTGTTTAATCTTGGCATCGCTTTGCTGACTGGCGTGTTTTTTGGTCTGGCTCCGGCGCTCCAGTCTTCGCGCCCCGATCTGGTCTCCGAATTGAAGGAACGCACAGGCGCAGAAGCAGCGGCGAGCCGGCGCTTTGGCCTAGGCAATCTCTTTGTCATGTTGCAGGTTGTACTCTCCCAGGTGGCATTGATCGGGGCCGGGCTCTTCCTCATGAGTCTGCGGAACGCCCAGGAAACTGACCCCGGGTTTGACACTCACAATCTGGGCATGATTACCTTCGATGTAGGCTCGCTGAACTACGAGGCGTCACGAGTGAAAGAGTTCCAACGACGCGTGCTGGAGGTCGTGCAATCGACTCCGGGAGTGCAGGAAGCTACGCTCTCCAGCAGTGTGCCCCTGGTGAACGGCGGGTTTGGCCGCAGCGTATTCCCTGAAGGCAGCGATCCGGTTGCCCATCGCAACGGCATGTTCGGGCAGGTGGACAGCATTTCCCCAGATTACCTCCAGACCATGCGCATTCCCATCTTGCGCGGCCGCGGGTTTGACAGCTCCGTCCGCGAAGACAGTCCGAAAGTAGTGGTGCTGAACGAATCGGCGGCAAAGCGCTTCTGGCCCAATGAGGACACTATCGGCAAAAGATTCAAGTTCTTTGGCGCCGATGAATGGGTGCAGGTGATCGGCGTTGCCCGCGATTCAAAATACAACACCATCGGTGAAGATCCGACGCCGTACATGTACCTCTCGTTGCTTCAGTATCCTAGCGCGGCAGTGACGGTTTTCTTTCGCACCGGGCCGGATACCAAGTCGGTGCTGGGCACGCTTCGCAGCCGCATACAGGAATTGGACGCCAACTTGCCGCTCACCAACGTTTGGCCGATCGGCGAGGTGTTCTCCCAAGCGCTCTGGGCGCCGCGGTTTGCTGCCAGCCTGCTGGGAATTTTTGCGCTGATTGCTGTGGTGCTGTGCTCGGTGGGAATCTATGGCGTCGTCAGCTACTCGGTAGGGCAACGCGTGCGCGAGATGGGCGTCCGCCTGGCCCTGGGGGCGCAGCCGCGCGATGTGCTCCTGATGGTGCTGCGACAAAGCGCAGTCACCATCGGGATCGGCTTGGCGGTTGGGCTCACGACGGCATTCGCTTTGGCGTATGCGTTGGCGCGCCTCCTCAGCGATTTGCTGTTCGGCATCCAAGCCAGCGAACCGTTGGTGTTCGCCGGCGTTGCAATGCTTCTGGCGCTGGTGGGGCTGTTGGCCAGCTACATCCCGGCCCGCCGCGCAGCCAAGGTCGATCCCATGGTGGCGCTGCATTATGAATGAGCGACGACCATCGGGTTTTCGGATAATCCCAAACGTTTGGAGGCCCGCCGAACGCTCATTGGCATGCTCTTGTTGGTGACGTGCGAGGAAGAGAACGATGAAGCGCCGGAGGCGCGAAATGAGTTAGCCCAGGCCGGAACGCCTGCGTAAGGTGGGGTACGAACCGGGCACATGGTCATATCCCGCCGCCGGCGCTGGGCAATCGCAGGTACAAATCTACTACCGCGCGGTAGCGTTGCCTGGGGGAGCATCTCGATGATTTGTTCCCGCGGTCACGGATCGAGTGGCAGTGAGAATTGTTATGTGAATTGCACGTCATCGGGCGAAATCTATTCCCGAATCGGAACACTGGGCAGCATTCTAAAGTTGTTTTGATATCAAAATTAATGAAAACCTATTAGCAGTGAATCGGCTGAAGAATCCAATTTTGTGTAGGTCTTGACCACCAGGATTCAGCTTTTTACATTTCCACCGCTGATCGTCTCTTTAACACTGTATTCGCAAATGTCGTAAGGCTTTTGCTTTCAAGAGGCCGCCGCGGCTCGCGGGCGCGAACTGCTGATGGGCACTTACTTGCTGGAAATTCACCCGCGTCCGCCGGCGTAAGCGATGGGTAGTAGTGTGCCTAGCAATGCGATGTTGTTTGCGCGCCCTGCCGGGCTTCCCCGTGGTCCAGAGCCGCATCAGTAGCAGTGTGTCTCGCAATGCGATGTTGTTTGCGCGAGCGGGCGTTAATCCCCATGGAGGTAAAAAAGAATGCGTAAGATTTCCCCGTTGGTGAAGTCCATCTTGTTTGTGAATGTCGCGCTGTTACTGGCGTCCAGCCTGGCTTTCGGCCAACATTACAACCAGACGAATCTGGTTGCGAACTTTACAAGCACTCCACCCGCCGGAGTCATTGATCCAAACCTGCAGAACGCCTGGGGCTTGGTATCCGGTCCTAGCGGGACTCCCTGGTGGGTCGCGAACAATGCCGGCGGTACTTCAACACTGTACGCCATCGATGCCACAGGAGCCGCGCACATCGTCCCCATTAACGGTACCGGAACCGTCATCGTAGCCAACGCTCCCAGCCAGCCGGCTCCAGGATCCCCGACCGGCGCAATGTTCAATGGCAGCCCGGCCGACTTTCTCCTCGCGCCGGGCAAGCAGGCGATCTTCATCTTCGTGACCGAGGACGGCACCGTTCAGGGATGGAATCCTGGCGTCTCACCCAACACGGTGATCAAGGTCGATAACTCTCAAGTGCCCGACGCGGCCAATGGGGCGGTCTACAAAGGTTCGACCATTGCGGAAATCAACGGACAGAAGTTCATTCTCGCAGCCAATTTCCGCAGTGGCCGGATTGACGCTTTCAATACCAACTTCAAGCAGGTTCAGCTGGGCGAAGACGCCTTTGAGGATGAAGAAATCCCGCCGGGCTTCGCTCCCTTCAACGTCGTGGGGTTGGGTCCGAACCTTTATGTAACGTATGCAAAGCAGAACGCGGCCAGGCATGACCCAGTCGGCGGTCCCGGCTTCGGCTTTGTTGATGTCTTCAACCCGCACGGACACCTGTTGCAGCGTTTGCAGCACACCGACTCGATGAACGCTCCCTGGGGCGTCGCATGGGCGGTGCAGAATTTTGGGGAGTTCAGCAATACCATCCTGGTGGGCCAGTTCCGTGGTGGGAACGTCTCTGCCTTCAATCCTGTTACCGGACGTTTCCTAGGCAACATGCTGAATCCAGACGGTACCACTTTGACCATCGATGGACTCTGGGCGCTCCATTTTGGCCAGGGCGGCAACGCTGGGCTCGGCTCTACGCTCTTCTTCACAGCCGGTCCGAATGGTGAGACAGACGGTTTGCTCGGTACGCTCCTTCCTGTAGCTGCCGAAAAGAACGAGGCTGATGAACTATAGGCGAGTGAGATAAAAAACATCTACTACGGAGGCACAGAGGAAGATCGGGTGATCGGATCATCGAGACATCGGATCATCGGAGGAGAGAACGGCTGAAAAGACGGCGATGCGCTTGGCCTCGGTTGTCCCGATGGCCTGATCTGCCGATGGCTTGGCCTCGGATGACCCGATGGCCCGATCTCCCGATGACCCGATCTTCCTCCGTGTCTCCGTGGTGGGTGCAGTTCCAGAGATTATTCAGGGCCGCACGCCAACTGCGATGGCTTGCGGCCCCGGGGGGAGAAACATCGTTGGATCCTACCGATAGGTGATCCTCATCTTGTCCACGTAAATGCTGTAGGGCGTTGCAGAGGAGTTGCTGTCGAGCTGGACGGCGTTCGTCAGCTGATCCCTACCGCCTCCGTTGAACGCATTGCGGGTCACGTTTACTGGATAACGCACGCCGTCGACAGTCAGAGCATCGTGGTAAACGATGTGTGCGGTGATGTCGTTATGGTACTCCGCCAGAATGTGGTGCCACGTTCCCGGCGTGAATGGAGTGAACGCAATGCTCGTCGCATCCCACCGCTTCAACCCATAGTCAAAGATCCGCCAGATATTCTGACCGTACAACGCTTGCCAGCCGAAGTTGTAGACCCATCCGCCGAGCATCTGTTGGCATTCAAACTCAATCGCTTGCGGCGCGGTCTCCATTCCTTGGGGAATGTAGATGTCGAACTCGTAGGTGATCGCATTGATCTGGCCGTTCACCGGCGTGTGCTCTTGGTAGAAGTAAGCATTGGTGTAAGGCACCGTCGCCGCAATGGAAAACTGCGTTGACGTTCCGTCCTCGCTGGGCGAAGTGATTCCCGGCGTGAAGGAGTAGGTCGCGGTCGGCCCAGTGGCGCCATTGTTGCCACAATTCCCGCAGGTGAGCCAGTTGCGCGTATCTTCCACGTTGTCTAACACAGTAGTGCCGGCTGGAGGCGCGGGCGTGGGAGTCGGCACCGGTGTGGGGCTGGGGACTGGGGTCGGCGTAGGTACAGGCGTCGGGGTGGGATTCGGCGTTGGACTAGGAACGGGAGTCGGAGTAGGCACCGCTCCCGGGCCGGGCGTTGGACTCGGGGTCGGAGTGGCTGCGGGGGGCTTGTTCGCTGCAGCGGTATTGCCTCCGCAGGAAGTTAAAGCCAATGTTGTAAGAAAAATGACAGAAAAAGGTGCAGCGAGAAAACCACGACGCAAAATGTCCCCTCCAAAACCTCGTTGGGACGAAGTAGGCCTGCTCAAATTAACAGCCGGCTGGAGCGTTTCGATTAGAAGGAACACCTCAATTGATCAGCGAAGGTCAATTAGTTCCAGCTCTGGATTTCCACGTTTTTTCTCAGGTTGAATGCACTAGATTGTTCATGCGTCGAGTGGACTAGATGGTTTCCTCAAAAGAGTGTCATTCCGAAGCGAAGCGAGGGATCTGCTCTGCGATTGATGACAGCAGCGGGAGCAGATCCCTCACCCGCTCCGCGGGTTCGGGATGACACTTCACCATTCGTTGAAAACGCCCCTAGAACCCCGTCCCCATTGGCGCGTAGCGGCGGAAGAAGCTGTTGGCCTTCCATTGCGGACGCTGGTTGCTTTCCGCCACACGTACCATGAGCGAGCGAATGATCTCTTCGTACTTGGCCGCGGCGGAGAGATCGACCGGCTGGTCGAGATCATCAGACGGGGCGTGGTACCGCTGGGTAAGCCAGTCTTTGAAGATTTGCTGTTCCGGTGTGCCGGCGTCGAAGCCGACCTTCATGGCCAGCGCGGGGATTCCATGACGAATGAAGTTGTACTGGTCGCTGCGAATGAAGACATTGCGTTGCGGCTCGGGGTCGGCTTGCACGCGCACGCCTGCGCCCTGCGCGGCTTCGCCGGCACGATCGCCAAGATCGGATTCGCCGAGGCCGTACACTGTCAGCACCTTGAGCGGGACGATAGGCAAGAACATGTCGATGTTAATGTCGGCGACCATGGCATCGGGCTTGACCGTGGGATGGCTGGTGAAATAGCGCGATCCCAGCAATCCTTTCTCTTCGCCGGTGACGAACAGGAACAGCAGCGACCGTTTGAGTTTCTCAGGCGACTTCTTGAGCGATGCGGCTACGTCCAAAAGCACCGCGCTGCCGGAGGCGTTGTCCATGGCGCCGTTGTAAATGCGATCGCCATTGATGGGCTCCCCAATCCCGATGTGATCGATGTGAGCCGAAAGCACCACGTATTCATTTTTCAGTTTCGGGTCGGAGCCGGGCAGCTTGGCAACTACGTTCTCAGATTCCACGCTCTTTTTTTTCACTAAAGTCCTGGCTTGAACAGTAACCGCCAGCGCGAAATGGGGCAACGGTTTGCGATCGCGAGCGAGATCCCAAACCTCCTGCAAAGTGTGTCCGGAGCCTTCAAAAAGCTTCTCCGCATAGGCTGGATTGAAAGTGACTGAGAGCTTTTGCCCTGCCGTCTCGTCGAACTCGCGGCCAGTCAGCGCCATACTGGGATGAGCGCGGTTGGCTGAGATACGCGACCACGGTATATCCATCGACGCCGGATTGAGGATAGTGATCACCCCGACGGCGCCGGCTCTCTGCAGCGCCTTCCAGCGCTCACCGGCCGACGAATAGTGCGCCGCCAACGCACCGGGAATTTCCGCCGGCGCTCCGGCAAAGATCACCGCAACCTTGCCGTGGAGATCCAAACCGGCCAGGTCGTTATAATTCTGCTCGGGGACGGAGAGTCCGTTGCCCACAAACACCAGCAGCGCTTGGAGCTTCGGGGCAAGATCCACGCGCGTGTTGAAGATGGCATCTTCGCCGAGGGTCAAGGGCTGCACCTGGTTGTTGCGGATCAATACCAGACTGGATTCTTTCTCCACGATCTGCCGCTGCTCAAACTGTACGGTCTGGTAATACCCTTTGGCGCCAGCCGGCTCCAGGCCCGCGCTCTTGAGCTGCTCTACGACATATTCTTCGGCGCGACGCAAAGCAGCGCTGCCAGTTTCACGGCCTTCCATATTGTCGGCAGCCAAGACCTTGACGTAATTCCACCAGCTTTGACCGTCGAAGTGAGAATCTTGTTGTGCAGATGGAGAAAGTGCAAGCGAGAGAAAAGTAGCCAGCAGCAAGAGGGGGTTGCGCATGGTGGTTTTTGTCCTTAGAACCTTTTGGGGGAAAGCGAAAGCATAGCAGGAGAGAGGGAGTTGGACAAGATTTTCTGAAATCCCGAATCCCCGGCGTCTTTGGCCGGGGTGAGGGATCCATATAGATTTCGAATTTGTGTCCCCATCGCTACGTTTCGGGGTTTCAGAAAAAACATGGAGATTGCGTGTCATCCCGAACCGAAGGGTGAGGGATCTGCTCCGCTGCCGCTTATGGAAGTGGCCACGGAGCTAGCGCTGCAGATTCCTCCCCCTTCCGGCAAGCTCAGTGTCGGAATGACACTTTGCCGCGGTGCGGGATCCATAGAGTCCAATTCTTGTCCGACGATGGCCTTTCGCGGCTATATGGATCCCTCACCCCGGCAAAAAGACGCCGGGGATTCGGGATTTTAGAAGGCGCTCCAATCCAGCACTCAAGAGGGCTGGTTGCTGGCTTGTTGGTCGGCGGCTTGCAAGGTCTGCGAGACTGTTTTCGCGTAGTTGTTGACCTTATCCAGGGACGCCTGCAGGGCCGTCGCCTTGTCGGAGAGACCGCGGGCTCGTGCCACTGCCATCAATTGGTGGGCTTCCATTCCCAGCTTTTCGAGCGTAGCCAGCAAGTAGCCGAGAGCATCGGCGTGCGGCTTCCACAAGTACGCGGAGCCGGCTTTCTGGTTGTACTCGTCCACCTCGACGATCATTCGCGAGAGATAAGCCACCACAGTCCGCATCAGTGCTACGTAGCTGGCGCGAAAGCTCTTTTCTTCGCCGTAGTCGGCGCGAAAGGCTTCGACTTCCGCGGGAGAGAGTGTGATCTTGGTCTTCTTGACCGCTACATTCGCCGCGACTCTCGGGTCGGTGGTGCTGCGGATATGTTCTTTGATCTGTTCGCGCGCGCTGTGAATCTTGCCTTCCTGCACGGAATTGTGGACGGCGCGCGACGGTGAAACCGCCAGAACTTCAGTCTTGACGGCAGTGGCTGCGGCTACTTCATCCTTAGCGCGCGCTGCGGCATTGGCCGCTGCCGCAGCTGCGGCGACACTCGCAGCCAAGGGCTGCAGCGTCTCCGGCTCCGGCTGAGCCACCGTGACAGGACGCGGCACAGCAGCCGGCGATGCTTCGGCTAGCCGCGAAGCAACCACCGCGGGCCGCACAGGGCGTTTGCCATCGACGGCCTTTTGGTAGCGGGAAACTTTGCGAAACTCGTCCTGCGCAGACTGGTAGTCCTCGACCAAGAGTTCTTTGGTTTCGATTTCACTAAGCTGCTTAACCGTGATATCTCCCTCGACGCGCGCCATGATGCTGCCACCCTCTTTTTGAACGTGCTCGGCGAACGTTTTGATCTGCTTGGCGGCGTCGTGAAACAGGACGTCGAACTTGCGGCCGAACACGTCATTCCAGGCCGCGACAGCGGAGAGAGAATCAGGATGGTAGAAGGACTTGCCCAACGATTGTTTCAGCTCACGCACGCGCTGCACGATGCCGGAATCCATGATCTGATCGAAGTGGCGGAACTCCTCCAGCTCCTGGTACAGGAATTCGAATTCCCGCAACAAGGCAACCTGCTCCTGGGGCATGGAGTCGTACTGCACGTCTCCCAGAGCTCTATACAGCTCGCTTTCGAACGCCAGTGCTGCTTGCGAAATGAAAAGAAAAGAGCTATCAATCTCCGGCCGTTGCCACGCCGGAGGCGTCCCCTGGGGATTGCGAAAGAGATAGGTAATGATGCAATCGGTCTTATCCCGATCACCGGAGCGGACAGAAGCCTTCGCGGTGAAGTACCGCAAGAGCGAGTGCGCCGTCGTGAAACCGGGCAGAGCTTTCAAGGCATCGCGTACCAGAGGCGGCGTGGTAGCCAAGTCCAACAGGTTCAGCCAGTGCTTGAACGCGGTCACGCATTCTTCCGGGTTCTCAATCGCAGTGGGCGCCTCGGCGGTCTTCTTGATTTCGGCCGGCACAGGCACACCGTGGCCCATACCTTTTTCGAGAAGGCCAAAGTAGAAAGTGTGTACGGTTATGAAGTCTTGCAATTCCTGCTGGGAGGCCTGTCCCACGGTTAAACTCCTGCCGTTTCGTTCAGGTTATCCTGGGGGCGAAAGTCGTAAGTTCGCGGTAGTTTAAACCAGGTCAGCCTTCAAAACAAACACAAAGGGTTAACCAAAGAATAACCTTTGGCCAATACGTTGATTCTAAAGACGTTATCTGATATTACGAGAGGAGCGGAGCTATTTGCCCCCAAGTAGCAGCTTGGCGATGGTCTGCAGTTGCATGTTGGATGTACCTTCGTAAATCTTGCCGATCTTGGCATCGCGATAGAATTTTTCGACCGGATAATCCTTCGTGAATCCTACACCGCCCAGGATTTCGACCGCCAGCGAAGCCACGCGCTCCGCAACCTGCGATACAAACAGCTTGGTCATCGCGGCTTCCTTGACGAAGTTCATGCCCGCATCCTTCATCCGCGCGGCGTTGTAGACCATCATGCGCGCCGCTTCAATCTCGGTGGCCATTTGCGCAAGCTGGAATTGGATTCCCTGAAATTCTGAAATGCTCTTGCCGAATTGCTTGCGCTCCTGCGAATACTTGAGAGCTGCTTCCCAGGCTCCCCGCGCCAAGCCCAACATCTGCGCGCCAATCCCGATACGGCCTTCGTTGAGGGTTTCAATCGCGATCTTGTAACCTTTGCCGACTTCACCCAATACGTTGTCTTTGGGAACGCGGCAATCTTCCAGGATCAGCTCACAGGTTGAAGAAGCGCGGATGCCCAGCTTGTCTTCTTTCTTGCCGACGCTGAAACCGGGAAACTTCTTTTCAACGATGAAAGCCGTGATCCCTTTGTATCCCGCCGCGGGATCGACCGTTGCCAGCAGGATAAAGATATCGGCTTCCTTGCTGTTGGTGATCCACAGCTTGCGTCCAGTGAGGACGTATTCGCTGCCCTTGAGTTCGGCGCGCGTCTGCAGGGCGAAGGCGTCCGATCCGGAACCGGCTTCGCTCAACGCGTAGGCGCCAACCGTCTTGCTGGTCATCCCGGGAAGATAGCGGCGCTTCTGTTCGGCGGTCGTCCAGCGCAACAGGGCATTATTGACCAGGGTGTTCTGCACATCGACGATTACGCCGGCGGAGGGATCGACCTTGGAGATCTCCTCCACTGCAAGTATCGCCTCAAAGAAGCTGCCGCCGGCGCCCCCGTACTCCTCAGGTACCTCGATTCCCATCAGCCCCAGCTGAAAAAACTGATCGATCAGCCCACGATCGAACACGCCCTTTTCGTCCATCTCCCGTACTTTGGGACGTAGACTTTCGTCGGCGAACTGGCGCACGTTCTCGCGAAAGAGGATTTCATCCTCAGTCAGCGAAACTAAAGGCAGAGGCGACGGAGCATGCGGTGCGGAAACTCGAGACATCATTGAGTCCTTACGCGAGGATCAAGGGCGAACTAAAAATTGTAACATCCAGCGCGCGTAGAACACCCACCACAGAGACACGGAGGCACGGAGACAGCTGAAGGACGCTTATCCGCGAATTGACGCGAACAAACACGAATGGGCCTGAACAGAAAAAGTGCATTGGGCCTTCACGTAAGCCAAAGTAGGCCTTGCCATGGAATTCATTCGTTTCATTCGTGTTGATTCGCGGTTAGACATCTTCCGTGTCTCCCTGGTGGGTGTTCTACAGGGCGGACTTGACTCTTACCCGCCGAGAATTTCAAATGGCCAGCATCATGCGCGTAGCCTTTTTAGGATTGGGAATCATGGGACGGCCTATGGCCGCGAATCTGGTCAATGCCGGACACGAAGTTACCGTCTGGAACCGTAGCCCGGGCCGCGAGGTGCCTGGCGCAAGCAATGCAACCACCCCCGCCGAGGCCGTGAAGGACAAGGAAGCGGTGTGGATATGCGTCTCTGATACGAAAGCCGTGCAACAGGTCCTATTCGGTCCGCAGGGAGCGTTCGAGGGACTGGCAAGCGGAACCATCGTCGTCGATTCCAGCACTATCTCCCCAGCGGCGAGTTTGCAATGCATGGAAGGCCTGCAGGAACGTGGCTGCGAGTTTCTGGATGCCCCGGTCACGGGCTCGAAGATTGCGGCCGAGAGCGGCCAACTGATCTTCATGGTGGGCGGCAGCCAGGCCAACATCGATCGCGTCGAACCGTTGTTCAAGGCGATGGGCAAGCAGGTCATCCACATGGGCGAGAACGGCAAAGGCCTAGCTGCCAAGCTGGCCCAGAACATGAACATCGTCTTTATCTATGAAGGCCTGTGCGAGAGCCTGACCTTTGCCAAGAAGCTGGGCGTGAGGCCGGAAAAGATGTTTGAGCTGATTCAGGCGTCGATGATCCGCTCCGGCGTTGCCGAGTACAAGCAGCCTTTCATCTTGAATCAGGATTATTCGCCCAACTTTCCCTTGCGGCTGATGCACAAAGATATCCACCTCATGCTGGACACAGGAAAGGAAAGCGGAGTCGATCTGCCTGGCCTGAAGAAAATCGACGAGATCTACGAAGAGGCTGCTGCCGCCGGGCTCGGTGACATGGACTACGCGGCCACCATCACCCTGCTGGAAGAGCATGCCGGTTTGCGGAAAAAATAAAAGAAGAGAATCGGCCGCAGATCAACGCAGAAGAACGCAGATGAGACTGTGTGCCGGAAGTGCAGCGTGCTCATTCCATGTGCTTCATTGATTGCTCGAGGTATTCCTCTTGACACCGTTGTTTCATCTGCGTTCTTCTGCGTCAATCAGCGGCTAATTGGTTTTCGCCGGCTGAGCCATCAATGCTTCGGTTCGGGCACGAATTGATATCCCAATCCGCGCACGGTGAGCAGATGAACTGGCCGCGACGGCTCTTTCTCGATATAGCGTCGCAGGCGGACAATAAAGTTGTCAATGGCGCGTGTGTCGGTGTCTTCGTGGAGGTCCCAGACCTGCTCCAGAATCTCTTTGCGTGAAACCGGCCTTCCGCTGTTGCGGATCAAGTAGCGAAGCAGTTCGACTTCCATCAACGTTAGCTGAAATGTCTGCTCGCGGGCGCGGAGCTGGAGTTTCTGGAAGTCGACGATCTTGCCGTCAAAGCTGAAGGATTCCAATTCCGTCGCGGGCGACTCTGCAGCCGTGTTGCTAGCGGTCGTGCCCGCGGTTTGCATCCACTGCTTGCGACGCAGCAGGCTGGCTATGCGCGCCAGCAGGATATCCAGATTGAACGGCTTGGGCAGATAGTCATCGGCGCCGGCCTCGAAGCCCTTGAGCACATCTTCGGGACGGCCGCGCGCCGTCAGCATCAGGAGTGGAATGTATTGATGGGCCCGCCGCAATTCGCGGGCGACGGCGAAGCCGTCTTTACCCGGCAGCATCACGTCAAGCACCAGGAGATCGAATGGTTCCCGCTTCTGCAAGATACGTTTAAGGGCTTCTTCGCCTTCTGCGGTGAGCTCCACATGGTGACCTTCGGCTTCCAGGTTGAAACGCAGCCCCTCAGCGATGTGCGATTCATCTTCCACGACAAGAATGCGGCTCATACGCGGTACACCCGGGGCAGGCGGATGGTGAACGTACTGCCCTGGCCTCTGCCTTCGCTCTCGGCAAAGGCCTCGCCGCCGTGGCGCCGGACAATCGAGCGCACAATGAACAGCCCTAGCCCGCTGCCCTTCACCTGGCCCGTGCCGTCGCTGGGCACGCGATAGAAACGCTTGAAGATGCTCTTGAGCTCCGGACCGGGAATCCCCACACCGTTGTCGCGCACTTGCAGCAAAACAGTATCGAGATCGGGCGTGAGGATGTCGACTACGATTTTGCGCTGTGGTCCTGAATACTTGATTGCGTTCTCCAGCAGATTGGCCACGGCCGTGCGCAATTCCTCAGCATTCCCCATCAGGGTGATGTGGCCGGGAGGTTCAGATCCGAAATGGAGCTCGTTCGACGAAAGCCCGTTGCGCAGCTGCGCCAGCTCCAGGCTTTCCCGGATGATGGCGGAGAAATTTACCTCCGTCCAATTCTTGCGGGCGCTGCGCTGGCGCACCTCGCTCGCCTTTAGCACCTGCTCCACGGTGCCGAGCAGGCGGTCGGTGTCTTTCAGCATCAGGCGATAGAATTCGCGGCGCTGGTCGTCGTCGACTTTGCGGCGCTCCAGGGTCTGCAGGTAGAGACGGATCGAAGTAAGCGGAGTCTTCAGCTCGTGGGTGACGGCATTGAGAAAGCTATCCTGTTGGTCGTTCCGCCGCATTTCGCGCACCAGAAAAATCGTGTTCAGCACCAGACCGGCGATGATGGCTCCGAAAAAGATGACTCCCAACACCAGCAATCCAACGCGACGCCAGTTGAGCAGGATCCAGCTTACGTTCAGAGCAACCGCCGCCCCCACCAGACACGAACCCATGGTGATGAAGAAAGCGATCGTCTTGGCGCGACTGGTGATGCGCATGGAGCCCAAAGAAAATTGTAGCGGAGGGAAGGGGAGTTGGATAGATTTGCCAGGATTGCCAGGATCGCCGGGATTGACGATTGCCAAAATTGAATAACAGATTGAGGTCGTAGAGGCAGAGCGAAACGGAAGCTAGTCTGGCGCTGCTGGAGACAACAAAATGCGGAATCTAGCTTGATAAACAGCGAAATTCAGTCCAGTCAAATCGCCGCACAACTGACGATACAGGCCAGGCTTAGAATCCTGGCAATCGTCAATCCCGGCGATCCTGGCAATTTTTCAGGGCCTAGTCGTCTCCCGACGCAGCTGAGGGCGCGAGCGGCTTGACCAAGTCTGGTTTTAGCGACGCCTTCTTTTCCAGCGTTGCGAGCTTGGGTGCTTTCACGTCCCAGGCCAGGCCGAGGGCGCGCAGGGCGCAGATGCCGTACCAGTTCAGGTCTACCTCATACCAGGCAAGCCCGTGACGAGCGACTTGCGGATGCGCGTGGTGGTTGTTGTGCCATCCTTCGCCGAAGGTGAGCAGAGCCACCCAGAAGCTGTTCTTGGAGTCGTCGGTGGTGAGGAAGCGTTGCTTGCCCCACATGTGCGTGGCTGAATTCACCAGCCAGGTCGCGTGCAAGCCGATGACCGTGCGCAGGAAGATGCCCCACAACACAAACGGCAGCCCGCCGATCGCGAACAGAATCACACCGAGAATCGTGATGGGCAGCCAGTGCCACTCGCTGATCCAGGTGTGAAACTTATCTTTGCGAAGATCGGAAACGTAGGGCAGAAGCGCGGCAGCGTGGTTGTGTAGGGTGCGTCCGGTGAGAATCCAGCCCATATGAGCCCAGAATCCGCCGTCGCGCGGGGAGTGCGGATCGCCATCTTTATCGGAATTCTGATGATGAACGCGATGCGTCGCCACCCAGAAGAACGGGCCTCCTTCCAACGCCAGGGTAGCGCATATGGTCAGAAAATATTCGACCCATTTGTAAGTCTTGTATCCGCGATGCGTGAGCAGGCGGTGATAGCACATGCCGACGCCCAGGCTGCCGGCCACCCAATTCAGAAACACCGCCAGCGCCAGATTTTTCCAGCTGAACATGAACAACGCAGCGATGGCGCCAATGTGAAACGAAACCATGAAAAATGTGGTGACCCAGCTGATGGGCTCGCGAAACGTGCGGTCGGTTTTCAAGATGCTCACGTGAGGGGTTCTCCGAAATTCTGTCAGACCGGGCTTCGCTCGGCTCGCTCAGCGATGCCTATATGTCTTGATTTCAACTTAACAGGAGACGCAATGCGGGTTTGTAATACTTGTGTAATTGTGGACGAGGACTGATTGGGTACTAAGGTACTTACAACTCCACGTTGGGACGACCCACTTTGGTCACACAGGGAAGAGATGTTGTTGGCTCTTCCACTCTGCTAGGCAAACGGTCTCGAATCAGTACGCGTTTACCGCTTCGAATTATTGGATTTTTCTTCCGATCACGCGCGATCACCCGATTGCGTTACACGACCAAAATGCTGGGGAGCAGTTGGGAGCGACCCGCTTGAGCTATGACAGACTCGCGGAAGAGCTCCCGGCAAGCTCGCGCATGGTTTCTACCACGCACGTCCGCATAGGGGAGCTGGGTGCGATGGATTCCAGAGGCAGGGTCACCGAGAAGTGCGGCGAGCAGCGCTGGAAATTGACGTCGAGAAACTCACGATTTTCCTCTTTCGCCAGCGACGCCATCGCCGATGAGATCTCCTTTTGCCAATCGCGGCGGGTGCTGATGACAAATGGACCCGCGTGTTCGAAGTTCCACGAGGTTCGATTCGTGGGTGTGCTTTTGCCGCTGCGAGCCAGCCATCGGAAATTGTGTACCTGCAGGGAGAAGGTTGGCGGAAGATCCAAATCGGCTTGGAAGGTGAGAATATCTTTCCGTCCGGTGGTTTTGCTTAGCAGCCAGTGCAAGGGCATTTCACAGGGTTTGAGGTCAACCAACATCCAGGCGCGATGAAAGACGCCGCAACGAAGCCGCAGTGGCACCTTGAAGCGTGAGTGAGCAATCCAGCGAATTCCGGAGACTTGGCCTTGACCGTCCACGGCCGATTCAATCCAGTTCAGTACCTGCAGCGCTCGGCGCCGGTTATGGCGCACCGCAAGCCAGTACCATGCGGCGCAAAACACCGCAGCCCCCGCGATGCACAGGCCAGCCGCAAACATGTTAAGGATTTGGATGCGTTTCCAAAGCCCCTAGATGTAAGGGAGGTGTGAGCAGAGAGGCAGCTTGAGAGTTTCCGAGAGATCGCCGAAATCGCCGGAATCGCAACGTAATCGCCGGAATCCGAACAGCGCGCTAATAGACGCCTGGTATTGCTGTACGTTGATCGTCAGGTGAGGCTTAGCCATCTTTTTTTCCAATTAGGCGCCCTGACATGTCGCCAGCGGCAAAACCTGATTCCGGCGATTACGTTGCGATTCCGGCGATTCCGGCGATCTTCTTCTCACAGCCCCGGGTAGATCCCGCCATCGGCCAAGATCGTCTGGCCGGTGATGTAAGCTGCACGTTCGGAGGCCAGCCAAAGAATTAGGTCGGCAATTTCGCCGGGCTGGCCCAACCGTCTGACCGGAGTTTCTGCAGCCCATTTCTTGTAGATGGCCTCAGCCGAGGTTCCGCCGGCCAGAGCGCGCACGCCGGCGAGTTCCTGCAGCCGCTCAGTTGCGGTATAGCCTGGGGCCACGTTATTGACCAGAATGCCGTCTTTACCGAACTCGTTGGACAGGCTCTTCACCAGCCCGACCACCGCCGCTCGAACCGCGTTCGAGAGCACCAGCTCGGCGACGGGTTGCTTCACTGACACCGACGTGATGGTTATGATCCTTCCCCACTGGTGACGTTGCATGTGCGGTAGCACGGCTTTTGCCAGATGGACCACGCTCATGAAGTTCGTGTCCACGGCTTTGTGCCACTCCTCGGTGGAGATCGAGAGGAAATTCTTGGCCGGAGGGCCGCCTGCATTGGCCACGCAGACATCGATCCGCCCAAAGCGTTTAGCCACCTGCTCCACAAAGTGTTGCACCGCCGCGCTGTCGGTCACGTCCACTTTCTCAGCGTAGACTTCGGCTTCGGTGTTGGTACGAATCTTATCCGCTGCCTCAAGCAGAGTTTTTTCCGTTCGCGCGCACATCGCTACCTGAGCGCCTTCGCGTGCAAAAGCCTGTGCCGTGGCCCGGCCAATGCCTTGGCTTGAGGCAGCCACAATCACGCCTCGGCCTTTGAGTCCAAGATCCATCATTCCTCCTCTCTTTTCTGAAATCCCGACCCTGAGCTTGTCGAAGGGGAGGGATCCATATAGCCACGAGGCACTCAAGGCGGAGATCCTTACAGGGAAAATGGATCCCTCACTTCGCTCGGGATTTCAGAAAAGGCTCCTCAGTTGGGTGGAGCGGGTAAGCCCTCCACAAACACCGCTGCCGGAACACCTGCTTTGATCTTGTTTTCCTCAAAGCAGGCCTTGATGCGCCGCCGCAGCTCGCGCGCGGCGGGGAACTGCTTGCGGGGCTGCACTTTGACCAGGACCAGATAATCGACCTCCTGACCGCGCACGCGTTCAATGCCGGGAACGAGCGGCTCAGAAACGATGTCCGGCTTGAATGTGGGATCGTTGGCGAAATCCCGCACGACCTGCTGGAGCAAGTCGATGACGCGATCGCTGTTCTCGTTGTAGTCAACGGAAACCTGGAGCGTCACTTGCGACCAGTCGCGCGTCATATTGCTGACGATCTGGATTGAGCCATTAGGAACGACGTGCAGCGTGCCGTCGCTGTCGCGCAACGCGGTCCGGCGCATGGTGATTTCTTCGACGACGCCGGCGACGCCCGCCGTGCGAATTGTATCCCCCACCTGAAACTGGTTTTCGAGGAGGATGAAGAACCCGTTGATCACGTCCTTCACCAGGGCCTGGGCACCGAACCCGATGGCTAGTCCAGCGATGCCGGCGCTGGCCAGAAGAGGCGCAATGTTGATATTGAAGACGTCCTTGAGAAGCGACATGCCGGTAAAGAAGACAATCAGAACGACACCGAGGCTGTGGATCACGCCGGCCAGGGTGCGGACCTGCTGGGCACGCTGCACGCCGTCGGTACGCTTTTCGCTGAAGGCGACGATTCTTCTGGTGATGATCCCCAGCAAGCGAACAAAGATGAACGCCAAGACCAGAATCACCACGAGCTTGGGAGCGCGGTCGCGCGTCCAACTCACCAGGTAGTTGTGCCAGTCATGAAGGATGTCGCCGAATTTCTGTTCCATCGCGGAGGTTTGCGGCTGCCGGAACGTGGAGCACAGCCGCCCTCGGCTGTGCAGATCCTTCACGGACAAAGAACCGCTCTGCGGTCGGATTATAGCTGAGCGAGCCAATGTTTATAATCGAAGCAGCATCGGATCGGAGAGGCGACGTGATGAAGAAACTCATTTGTCTAACCAGCGTGGCATTGGCGGTTGCGGCAATTGCATTTCTAGGGCTCCCAACTCCGGCAGCCAGGGCGCTGCAGTTTGAGCGGTCGCAAACCCAGTCCGATCCCGAAAAAGAGATGATGGACCGTCAGCTTCGCGAGGCTAACAAGAAACGTCAGCAGGATATCCGCAATGACACCGAGAAACTCTTTCAGTTGGCGAGCGAACTGAAAGCCGCTGTGGACAAGACCAACGAGAACTTGCTGTCACTCGAGGTAGTTCGCAAGGCTGATGAAGTCGAGAAGCTGGCCAAGAAAGTCAAGGAGAAGATGCGGGATTCGATCGGTCCACCCTTGCAGAGCCAGCCGGCTCCACCCATCCGGCCTCCGCGGTAAAAAAGCGCGCCGCAGGGTTTTCAAGAACGGAATGGTTTTGGCCCTCTCGATATTTCCAAGCGCCGTTAGGCGCGACCAGAGGTTAGCCCACCCTGGAGGCGAAGCCGGAAGCGTGGGTCAGTGGCTCGATCGGTCCACCGTTGCAGACCCAGCCGGCTCCACCCATCCGGCCTCCGCGGTAAAAAAGCGCGCCGCAAGGTTTTCAAGAACGGAATGGTTTTGACCCTCTCGATATTTCCAAGCGCCGTTAGGCGCGACCAGAGGTTAGCCCACCCTGGAGGCGAAGCCGGAAGGGTGGGTCAGTGGCCAAAATGATCCTGAGCCCCAGCGGGGCGACACAGAATCTCTCTCAAGAGCCGTTGATTCTTGGTCCGCCCGGGCATGCTCTTGGCGGTAATTCTCAGGGCACTGGTTACCCAGCTCGAGTTTTTCAATCCCGCTATGCCGCCCCGCTTTGGGATGCCTACCCACCCTTCCGGGTCGCGGCTTTCGCCGCTTCGCCTACAGGGTGGGCTAACCTCCGTTCGCGCCTAACAGCGCTGGGATGAGTCGCCATGTGGTCCCGTGTCCCTAGGACAAATTCGTTGCAAGGGCTCGCCTGAAGAAATCACGCCCGAAACCGGCCTATGCTGCCCTGGCTTCGGCCTCTTCTTTTTGCGCGCCGATCCGCATTCCGTAGAACGACCGCCACACGAAGAAAGCAGAGACCAGGAAGAATGCGACTGCCAGGACATTAGTGATCGTCTTGCCCTGTTCGTGCGTGAGCTTCACCGCCAGTTCAACAGCCAACAAACCGAACAGCGTGGTGAACTTGATGACCGGGTTCAAGGCTACCGACGACGTATCTTTGAAAGGATCGCCCACGGTGTCGCCGACCACGGTGGCGTCGTGCAGCGGTGTGCCTTTCATCTTCAGCTCGACTTCGACGACTTTCTTGGCGTTGTCCCAAGCGCCGCCGGCGTTGGCCATGAAGATGGCCTGATACAAGCCGAACACGGCAATCGAGATCAAGTAGCCGATGAAGAAGTAAGGTTCAGCGAAGGCGAAGGCCAGGGTTGCAAAGAAGACCGTCAGAAAGATGTTGAACATGCCCTTTTGCGCATACTTGGTGCAGATCTCAACCACCTTCTTGCTGTCGGCGACGGAAGCCTTCTCCACGCCTTCGAGCTTGATGTTCCGCTTGATGAACTCGACTGCGCGATACGCACCGGTGGTCACGGCTTGCATCGAAGCGCCGGTGAACCAATAGATGGTAGCCCCTCCGGTGATCAGACCGAGGACGAACGGCGCGTGCAACAGCGAAAGATTCACAGTGCCCTGAGTAAGGCCGTGGGTGAGAGCCATCATGATCGAGAAGATCATGGTAGTGGCGCCCACGACGGCGGTACCGATCAGGACCGGCTTGGCCGTAGCCTTGAAGGTGTTGCCGGCGCCGTCATTTTCTTCGAGCAAGTGCTTGGCGCGGTCGAACTTCACGTCAAAGCCGTATTCCTTCTTGATGTCCTGCTGGACGTTGGTAACCTGCTCGATCAGCGACAGCTCGTAGATCGACTGAGCGTTGTCGGTGACCGGACCATAGGAGTCGACGGCGATCGTCACCGGCCCCATGCCCAGGAAGCCAAAGGCGACCAGACCGAAGGCAAACACCGCAGGAGCCAGCATGAGCGGGACGTTGGTTCCCGGCAGAGTCGCCCCGAGGCCCATGGTGCTGAAGTAGTAAGCGACGCTCATCAGCGCGACGATGCTGATGCCCAACCAATAAGCCGAGAAGTTGCCGGCCACGAGTCCGGAAAGAATGTTGAGCGAAGCGCCGCCTTCTTCCGACGATGTCACGATTTCGCGGGTGTGCCGTGAACCGACCGAGGTAAACACCTTCACCAGCTCAGGGATGATGGCTCCGGCCAAAGTCCCGCAAGAGATGATGCTGGCCAGCTTCCACCACAGGGTGGTATCGCCACCGAGCTCGGGAATGATAAGTTTTGAGACCACGAAGGTGAGAATGATCGAGACGAACGAGGTGATCCAGACCAGCGAGGTCAACGGCGTCTCGAAGTTCATGTCGTCGGAGTTGCTGTAGCGAGCCTTGGCCCAGGCTTCATTCACGAAGTAAGAGACCGCGCTGGCCACGAGCATCATGATGCGCATCACGAAGATCCAAACCAGCAGCTTCACCTGCACCTCCGGCTGGCGCACGCCCAGTAGGATGAAGGTGATCAAGGCTACACCGGTGACCCCATAGGTCTCGAAGCCATCGGCGCTGGGGCCGACGGAGTCGCCGGCGTTGTCGCCTGTGCAATCGGCGATGACACCGGGGTTGCGAGCGTCGTCTTCCTTGATTTTGAAGACGATCTTCATCAAGTCGGAGCCGATGTCGGCAATTTTGGTGAAGATGCCGCCGGCGATACGCAGCGCCGCCGCGCCCAGCGATTCGCCAATCGCGAATCCGATGAAGCAAGGTCCGGCATACTCGCGCGGAATGAAGAGCAGGATGCACAGCATGATCAGCAGCTCCACGCTGATCAGCAACATACCGATGCTCATGCCCGCCTTGAGCGGAATCTTGTAAATCGGGTAAGGCTTGCCGCGCAGTGCGGCGAACGCGGTGCGCGAGTTGGCGAAGGTGTTGACGCGGATGCCGAACCAGGCCACGCCGTAGCTGCCGGCGATCCCGACCAGGCTGAAGGCCAAGATGATCAGCACGCGCTGCGCTCCCATCGCTTGCAGCACGCCGAAGTACAACACGATGACCACAGCAATGAAAGCTTCCAGGATAAGAATGAACTTGCCTTGCGTGAGCAGGTAAGTTTTGCAGGTCTCGTAGATCAGCTCGGAGATCTCGCGCATCGAGCGGTGCACCGGCAGATTCTTAAGTTGTATGTAGATCATCAGGCCGAACAGACCGCCCAGAGCGCAGAAGATCAGCCCGAAGGAGAGCAGCTTGTATCCGCTGATTCCGTTCAGGAACGAGACACTGGTCATGTCGGGAAGCTTAAGGTTGGCTTCACCGCCCGCTGCTTCTTGTGACGCGGGAGCGGACGCCGTCTGCGACACGGGCGCGGCTTGCCCGGCTTGGGCGTGCGCCACTGGCAGCGCGAACGCCACTACCACCATGGCGAATACGGCAACTAGAGTGAGAACACGGCGCACAGAATTTACACGGTCGGCTGCGAGCCAGCTGTGCATATAGAGACTCCTCCAAGGAAAGCTCAAAGTGTGGGTTTTGAAATTTACTAGCGCCTATCGCGCATAATTTCCTGGAACGCGCTTCCACATCAAGAACCGTGGTTTGAGGTTTGGCCGCGCCGGGCTTACTCAGTGATCGTCTCTGCTTGAAACCCGGTTTCAGGGAAACACCAGCTTAGTAAGCCCTTTTTTTATAACATTTTGGAGAGAGGAAGGTCAATGCGAGAGGTATCTGGTCCAGGCCAACCTGACCTACTACCTTATGCGCGGGAGACCAAGTGACTCCAGTTTCTCTCGGGGAGCTCGTCTGCGGGAAAGGAGGATTCGAATCCGCATCTTCGAGCGTTACTCAATCCTGATCGACCCTGCACCGCTACTGAGCCGGACGGTTGGGCCGCCATTGCCAACTTTGGCGTAGACTCGGCCATGAGAGACCGATCCGTCCAACTTCAACTGGGGATTCACCGTCACCCGGCCGAATCCAGATTCCGCCTGGAGGTCGAAGGAAGCCTTCAAGGGAACTTCCAAATTGATGCTTCCCGCGCCAACCTGAATCCGCCAGTCGTGCTTCGGTTCTCCTTTGGCGCGTACTGTGCCTGAGCCCGTATCCGCCGTGACGGTGCCCTGCGGTGAGCGGATTTCAATGCTGCCGGCGCCAGTGTGGACTTCAGCGTTGCCGCCCACATTTTCCACGGTAATACTGCCCGCGCCCGACCAAGCCTCCAACGGTAGCTGCGTCCCTTGGATGAACTGTGTGCCGGCTCCCGTCTTGAGAGTCAAGCGCGTTTGTGCGGGCACATACAGGTCGTAGCTGATGAACACATTTCGCGTTAACTCGGAATCTTCGATTCTTCCGATCCGGATGGTTTGGCCATGCTGTTCGATGGGAGGGTTGGCGCGCAGTCTCTGGACTTTGGTTTCCGGACTCATGCCGGAAAAGGAGCCTCGGGCACGAATTCTGGCGCTAACGCTGACGCTGCTATCGCTGCCGACATGCACCGTAATACTGCCAGCGCCCGAATCGACTTCAAGGTTTACCGGACCGGAGACCTCGAGCGACCGGGAAAAGCTTCCATATCTGGTTTCTCCAAGGTTGCAAGAAGCCAGGGCGAGTGCCAACGGCAGGACCCATAGGTTGTTCAGTCTCATTTGCGCCCTCCTCCCATTGCTACGCCGGGCCGAGCGTAAAGTTCCGTGAGAACTGCGGGCGCCGAATCTACCCCAGACGCAAAAAAAAGCCGGAGGCCGAGTCTAGCAAGGCCTCCGGATTCATTAGGCGATGAAAAAACTTAGTCGATCTCGATATCCCCCGATCCGGTGTGTAGATCGAGCAGCACGCCGCCACCGCCGGCTTTGCCCTGCACGTGGTTTCTGGAGATCGAGCCCTGCATCGTGATCTCGTGATGAATGTTCAAGGTTCCCGAGGAGGTGCGGGCGTCGAGGTTGAAAGTGGCGTGCGCGGGAAGCCGCAACGTGATGTTGCCCGATCCAGCGCCCAACCGCCAGTCATGCGTGGCTTCGCCCTCGGCGTGAATGTCGCCACTCCCGGTTTCGGCTCGCAGACCGCCTTTCACTCCGTAGAGCTTCACATTGCCCGATCCGGTTTCGACCTTCACGTCTCCCGCAGCCGACTGATGCATCTCCACGTCGCCGCTGCCGGTGTTGGCGATGATCTCGCCCGCCACTTCCTGAGCCCGAATGTTGCCGCTGCCGGTTTCTGCGTTGAGTACGCCTTTCACCGAGTTGATCTTTAGATCGCCCGAGCCCGAGCGGATACGCGTGTCAGCGGAAACGTTTTCGACCGTGATGTTGCCCGAGCCGGTCGTCGCCGCCAGCGGTAGCTGTATGCCGCTGATGTTCTGATCGCCGGAACCGGTGTGGGAGGTCACTTTGGTTTGCGCCGGTACAGTGATGTCATAGTCAATGGAGATGTTGCGATAGAGCTCGTGATCATCGGACCGGCCGATGCGGATCGTGTTCCCCTGCTGCTCCACGGGAGGGTTTTTCTCGATCCGTTGGATCTTCTCTTCAGCGTTGCCGCTGCCAAAAAACCACGAATTTGATGCATGAATTTTGGCGGAAACATAAACGCTTCCGTTGCCCCCGGTGTGCACGGTGATATCGCCGGATCCGGAGGTGACGTCCAGATCGACCGCACCGGAGACCTGCAAGGTCCGTTCAAAATGGCCGGTGGCAGACGCGCTGAGCGGCAAGCCGCCCAAGGCGACCATCGCGAGCAGAAGGCTGAGACTCTTAAGTGACTTCATGTTGCCTCCGAAAAAAGCAATGTTATTGCGTTACTGCTCCCACCCCAACGCGTGAAAACGGCGCACGTCGGGGATCCCGATGACCACCCCAACGCGCGAAAACCGTGCGCGTCGGGGACCCCGATGACCACCCCAATGCGCGAAAACCGTGCGCGTCGGGGACCCCGATGAACCTGACTTACTGCAAAACCACCTGCTGTCCTTCCTTCAGACCGGAAAGCAGCTCGGTCTTGGAACCGTTGGAAATGCCGACGGTCACAGGGATTTTCCTCTTGCCGTCTTTCGCGTTGGGATCGGGAATCTCAACCGAAGCCTTGCGGTCTTTGTCGTAGATCAACGACCCTTCGGGAACCATCAGCACGCCTTTGTGTTCGTCGAGAATGATCTCGGCGTTGGCGGTCATCTGCGATTTCAACTCGCCCTTGGCGTTGTCGATCGAGACGCGAACTTCGAATGTGGTAACGTTGTCTTTCTCCACGCCCAGCGGGGAGATCTTGGTGACCTTGCCGGCGAAGGTGCGGTCCTTGTAGGACTCCACTTTGATCCGGGCTTCCCGTCCCAGGTCGACCTTCCCGATATCGCTCTCATCGACTTTGCCCTTGACGTAGACCTCGCGCGTATCGCCCAAGGTCATCACCAGCGTGGCCGAAGAGCCCAGCACCAGGATCGAGCTGACCGCGCTGCCGACCTCTACGTCGCGGCTGAGCACGGTGCCGTCGATGGGGGAAACGATAGTGGAGTTGCGAAACTCCTCATCTTTTTCCGCGAGCTGAGCTTTGGCTTGCGAAACCTGAGCCTGAGCCTGACGCAGCTTGGCCTTCGCCGAGACCACGTTGGCTTTACCCAGCTCCTGCTTATTCACCGCGAGCTCGTAGTTCTTTTGGGCATCGTCAAGCGCGGAAGGCGAAACCACTCCCTCTTTGGCCATCTGTTGGGCCCGCTCGTACGCCCGCTTCAACATGGGGATGTCCGGGCCCTCGGCGTCATACTTGGCGTGTTCCAGATCGGCTTCGGCGGCGTGGGCAGCAGCTTCGGCAGCTTCCAGTGTCGCCCGCTGCTGGTTCACCTGGGCCAGGATCTGTTGCTTATCGAGCTCCGCCAGAATCTGTCCTTTCTTGACCGAGTCTCCGTAATCGACCAGCAAGCTCTGTACGATGCCGCTGGCTTTGGACTTGACCTCAACGTTGGTGACCGGCTGAATCTTTCCGGTGGCGACAACGCTCTTCGCCAGATCGCCTTTCTCGACCTTCGCCAGCTTCGAAGGATCGATTTTTCCGCCTCCTCGCGTGGCCGCAACCAACCCAATGATGAGGAGCAGGACAAGGGAAACTCCCCCGCCTATATAAAAGAGACGCCTTTTCTTATTTTTGCCGTTACCGTTTGCCACACGAACCCCCTTCTCGCGGGTCTCAGCTACCAAATACGCCACCGGGCGGGAAGAAGTTCCAGGATATCAACATGAAAAACGACATCAAAATGAAAATGACGCCCCTGCGGATTCAGAAACACTGGATTAGACCCTCAAGTGGGGCAAAGGAAAGCAAAGAAAAGCAGTCAGCATTCAGCCACAGCGAAAGCAACTCCATAGTTGCTGGGTTCTTGTCCGCCGGGAACGACGTATGCGGCCCGTATTTGACTGACTGCTGAATGCTGATTGCTGAGTGCTGAGCCCGCCGTGTCCCTCCACGGCAGCCGCTCATGTATCATTTATCACCATGGTCACCCTGGTGTTGCTGAGGATCATTGTTGTGGTCCTGCTGGTGGCGGCCAACGCTTTTTTTGTGGCGGCCGAGTTTGCCATGGTCAGCGTGCGCGATACGCGCATCCAGCAGCTGATTGAGCAACACCGCATCGGCGCCCGGACCGTTCAAAAGATCCAGCAACATCTCGACGAATTCCTTTCCGCCGTTCAGTTCGGCGTGACCTTGGCCAGTCTCGGGCTCGGCTGGGCCGGCGAAGGCACGCTGGCTGCGATCTTTCAGCCCTGGCTGGCCAACGTCCCCTACGCCCGCCTCTATGCGCACGCGCTCGCTGCCACGTTGGCTTTCATCGTGATTGCTTATCTGCTCGTGATTCTGGGTGAGCTGGTGCCCAAGTCGCTGGCTCTAGAGCGCGCCGAGCGCGTCGCCCTTCTGGTCGCCGGGCCGATGGACGTTTTCATGACGCTTGCCCATCCTTTCTTGCGCTTCATGAACCGCTCGGCCAACCTTGTGCTACGCGGATTCGGTTCGCGTTTGCGGCGCGATGGCGGCGCTCATTCTGCCGACGAGCTCAAGCTGATCGTCACCGCCAGCCGCAGGCTTGGCCTGCTGCCAGAGGCCGAAGAGGAGATGATCCACCGCGCCCTGGAACTCGCGAATCTCACCGTGCGCCGGATCATGGTACCGCGCAACAACATGTTCTCGCTTTCCATTGATCTGCCTCTTGAAGAAGCTATGGCTAGGGTTGTGGAAGAGCAGCACTCGCGCGTTCCTGTGTACGATCCGCAAAAGGGCAAAGAGAGCATTGTCGGCCTCCTTTATTCGAAGGACCTCTCTCGCATCATGCACATGCGTTTGGCCGCGGGTCAGCACGAAGGCCAGCGATCATCAGGTCTCAAGGTTCGCCATCTTATGCGCGACGTGCTGTTTGTTCCCGAGTCGAAGCCGGTGGCCGATCTGCTGACCGAATTTCAAAGGCGCAAGCGGCATCTGGCCGTTGTGGTAGATGAGTTCGGCTCGACCAGCGGCCTGGTAACTGTAGAAGACGTGCTCGAACAGCTAGTAGGCGAGCTGGAAGATGAATTCGACGTCGCCCAGCTCCCCGTCGCGTCACTGGAATCGGGTGCCGTCGTACTCGACGGATCTTCGAATGTGCGCGATCTGGAAGTCCAATATGACATCACCTTGCCCCGTGACCGAGGATTTGAGACCCTGGCCGGCTTCGTCCTGGCCCAACTTGGCCGGATTCCCAAGGGTGGCGAGGCTTTCGAGCACGACGGCCGCCGCTACACTGTACTGCAGATGGAAGGACACCGCATCGCGCGCGTGAAGATTGAGGCTCTGAAGCAGCCCAGGTCGCTGGAGTAAAAGCGCTCAGCAATGAGCACTCAGCAGTCAGCCAAACCAAGCAGTCAGCAATCAGCCACAGCTAAACCAAGCACTCAGAATTCAGCACTCGGTAGTGGGTGTTTTAGTTGGAAAAAACCCCCAGCCCCTGTCATCTTGGGCAAGCACCAACGATCCCGCGAAGCGGGAGACTGAGGGCGCGTCGAAAGCCCTGTCCTGAGCGTTAGTCGAAGGAATCCCGAGAGTGCGTCCTCTGCCATGCCGATACGAGGTGTTCTCCCCGGACTGCGCTAGTACGCGTCGCCGCATGCGTAAAAGCTTCCACTACAAGTTCTGGGGTCTCCATTCCTCTCAGATGCGCGTTCCAAGGACAGTTCTTGGGTAGAACTCCCTGAATCAGCCTGGACGAACAAACATTCTCGGGATCTTTCGACTCGCCCTAACCAGGCAAGCCGGGGCCCGGGCTCGTTCGAGATGACAGGCTGGCGGCGCTCTCCAGCAAACTGACCGACTTCTCAGCAATCAGCTACCTCTAAACCAATTCCATACTTGCTGTATCCTTATCGCCTGGGGAACGAATGCTCCCGTCGCCGTGTTTGGCTGAATGCTGACGGCTGAGTGCTGACTGCTACTCATGCTCCGTTACATCGCAACCCGATTCCTCTACATGATCCCGGTGCTCTGGCTGGTGGTCTCGGTGGTATTTCTGCTCATTCACCTCGTGCCGGGAGATCCCATCCAGCAAATGCTGGGCGAGAACGCTTCTGCGACGGACATCCAGGCTGCGCGCCACATTTACGGTCTCGATGTACCGATCGGGCAGCAGTATTTCAACTATTGGAAAGGCGTGGTGCGCGGTGATCTCGGGCGGTCGTTTCGTTTCGATCAGCCGGTGAGCCGGGTGATCGCGGTGCGCTACCCGCAGACGCTGGAGTTGACCCTGGCTTCGATGATCGTTGCTTTGCTGATCTCGATTCCTGCCGGAGTGCGCTCGGCACGCCGGCGCAACCGCTGGGACGATCGCGCGCTCAGCTTCATCAGCTTGCTGGGCTTATCGTTTCCGAACTTTGCGCTGGGGCCGATCCTGATTTTGTTTTTCGCAATTGGCCTAGGGTGGCTGCCGGTTTCCGGCTCGGGCACCTTCGCTCATCTGGTGCTGCCCGCGATTACCATGGGGGGCGCGCTGGCCGCGATCCTCACGCGCATGGTGCGCACGGCGATGCTCGAAGAGCTGGGCCAGGATTACATCCGAACCGCGCGCGCCAAGGGACTTTCGGAAAATGCGGTGGTCTACAAGCACGCATTACGCAACGCTCTGGTTCCAGTGTTGACCGTCGTCGGGTTGCAGTTCGGCGCCCTGCTGGCCGGCGCCATCGTAACGGAAACGATTTTTTCCTGGCCGGGCATCGGGCGGTTGACGATCCAGGCGATCAACAGCCGCGACTATTACCTGGTGCAAGGCTGCATTCTGATGATCGGCTTGACCTACGTTGTAGTGAACTTCATGACCGACTTCGTTTACTCGCTGGCGAATCCGAGAATCAGGCAGTGAGTTTGTTTTCTGAAAATCCCGAGCGGAGCGAGGGATCTCTATTGCTACGATCGTCCGTGTTTCCGTGAAGTCCCGAATGCGGTGAGCAGCTTAGTGATACCCATGGCGACCGCAATCTCTCCGACGCGCGGGAGCAAGCCTTAAGGTCGTCGCAGGGATAGGGATCCCTCGCTCCGCTCGGGATTTCAGAAAAAAGTCCTTATCGCAGTGGCGGCCAGGCTCTGCACTCGGTCGTAGTCAAAGGAGCCTCCACCGGCGGGCCTTGGCGAAAACGAATTACCGTGTCTTGTGTAGAACAGAAACTCTTTCCCCCAGCGCTTGCATCGGCAGGAGTTGCGGTCACCGCGTAGTTGAGGCAGCGTCCCTGCATGCAGACGGCGCGGACGGTGAACTTGTAGCCGCTCTTTTCACACCATTTACCGGCTGTACATTCGGCGCCCGCCAGGGAATTATCCAGCAAGCAGGCCTGCGCGGTGGTGGGGTTGCTGGGACATTCGGCGCCGCTGCCCGGGCCCAGCGTAGCTAGGCTGGATGCAAAGCCCTGATCCGGGTAAGCGCTTGCGTATGTGATTTGGGCAGTGTTCACGGTCCGCACGCTGGCGACCGCGGCGGATCCATCGGCCTCGTTACGCGCGTGCATGAGGTTGGGAATCGCGACCGCCGCAGCGATTAACGATACGCTCAACCCCACCTGCATACTGGTCCTGGAGAAGCCACGGATGGCCCTTTCTTCGGCGTAACCGGAAAACAAAGTTGGCTTGCTCGGCAAGGCTCCGCCGGAGGAGAACAACTGGCTTAGCTCGGGAGGTAGTTGCGACAACATGGGAGCCAGCATCCGGCCAGTGTCTTGATACAGGATGATCGAAGCCTTACCTGAGGGGCCCTGCTGGCCGCGGGAAAGTACGTCATGCAAATCGGCGGATTTTGCCAGGGACTCTCCACTACGGTGAACGCGCGCAGCCTCTCGCGCGGTCGACCGATCGGAAGCAATCACAAGATAACCATCAAGGAAGAAGTAGTTGATTTCTATCGGAGGATCGGAATACGTGGGATACCTGACTGTGTTGATTGTGATTCCGTCTTCCTGCCTCTGCCCGGTCTGCACCGGCGCGGACGCCAGCAACTTCGTCAGTGTTTGCTGCAAAGCGGCAGGATCGGAGACGCCCAAGATCAACTTAAACGGACCTGGCTTTTCTCCGACGAATATCCCCTGGTTGAATGAAGTGGCCTGCCGCGCCGTCGGAAGCATGGGCTGCATCTCGAAGGCGATCTCTCCAGTAAGTTTGCTCAGGAGATCGTTTTTCAAGTTCACTTTCAGCTGGTCTTCCATCTGCGGCAGAGAGGCGAAGGCTGCCTCACCGGCAAGTTCGCGTACGTCGTCAAAAATTTGCACCGGGCTTTTGAGTATTACGTCGCCGGCAACGGCGGCGTGGGTCGAGACGAAATCCAGACCGCTCATCGGCTTGGGAGCAGCGATCCAGGAGGCGATACCGCGACGCGAGCCGTTGAACGTCACTTCCATCTCGTTGGCGGTCGAGACGTATGAGGTGACAAAATAGTTGACGTCGGCAAAGCCGGTTTTCTCGAGCATAGCCTGGTCTTGCGGCTTGTTCGACGGCATCAGACCGATCAGCTGGTGCAGATCGAGGCCCAGGACAGTGCTGGTGCCGCTTTGGTAGGCCTGCGCCAACCGTTGTCCGAAGGCATTGGACTCGAATCGCGCGCTGTGTTCGTCAAGTTGAGAGTTAAACTCGCGCAGAGCAGCCACGCTGAATCCCACAACCAACAGATCCGGGCGGATCAGGACCACCGGCCGCTGGGTGATATCTTTTTCCGTGGCCGTGGCTAGTTGTTGAGGATCGAAGATTCGCAGGCGGTCGCTCGAGCTGGCGATGAGCTCGGTGTTCACCTTGTCGAGAAATTCCCTCAGTCCGGGCTTCTTGATTTCCGTCAACAAGACACCGCTCGCGTCTCCGCCTTTGAGTTTGCCCACGATAACCATTTCGTCGCCAAGGAATTGCGAGAGCTCATAAAACTTTTCTATACCGCTTTCGATCTTGGGCTCGTCGGTGTCTAGCTTGTTCTTCTTCAGAACATCTTGCAGTTGCGGGCTCTCCTTCAGCTGCTGTTGAAAAATCCGTAAGGCTTGATGCGCGGTTTCGCCGTAGTTGGGCAGTGCCGCGTAGAGGACGGTGGATGCGGGAAGACGCGGCAAGATCCGGCTCTGGTTACGCGGAGCCGGGTATTGAACCCCTTGTTCCAGCTTGTCGTACAAACGCTTGAGCTCGGCCATAAGCTCAGGATTGTTTGCCGCATCTCGCAACCAGTCGAGGTCCGGATCCTGAGCTTTTTTCGACCCTGGCTTTGCGACCTGGGAAGAAGGTGTGCTCGGTGCGGCCTTTTTGGGCGCAGCACCCTTGGGCTGGGCCTGAAAGGCGTGAGCCGAGAGGCTCAAACACAACAAGACAACCCCCGCCGTGGCCAGGCGCAAATAAGTGCCCGCAGGCTGTTGACGAATCACGTCTGAGTCGGTTGGGCAGCGATTCCACATTGCCTTCCTCCTGATGATTCAACATAGTATGAAGCGATGTCGTTTGCGAGAGAAATCGTGGTTTTCTAGCTGACGGAAGTCACATGAAAGTGGCAATTAGCAATTGGCAATTAGCCAAAAGCCAATTGCTAATTGCTATTTGCTAATTGGCAGCAGCAATCGTCAAGATTTGCCCAGTCAAACAGGCATCGACAATTTGAAGTCTTCCCACGCTGATGGGCAGACTGAACCTCTTCGGTCCGGCGCTGCCAGGATTGAAATACAGGACGCCATCTTTCAGTTCCTGTTTGGGTCGATGAGAGTGGCCGCTGATTACGGCTGCGAATCCTGCAGCTTTAGGATCGAGATCAAGCGTGTGGACGTCATGAACCAGGTAGAAGTGCAGGCCGCCAAGCACGACAACCTCGGTCTCGGGAAAGTGCCGCGCCCAGGCTTGTCTATCGATGTTGCCACGGATGGCGGTGACTAGCGCGATCTGCTCGAGTGCCGGAACAATCTCCGGGTCACCAATGTCGCCGGCGTGGAGGATGTGGTCGGATCCGCGCAACAGGGCGAGCGCTTCCGGCCGCAATAGCCCATGGGTGTCGGAGATGACGCCAACTATCAATTTGAACGGTTTTTCTGGAATCTTAAATTTTAAATTTGAACTCAACAAATCCTTCACTGGTTCGATTTCACAACCCCGCTTCAATCCTTGATCTTGGGTCCATGTAGTCGCGCAGGGCATCGCCGATGAAGTTGAACGACAGAACGGCCAGCATCACTGCCGCGGCGGGAAAAAGCACAAGATGAGGCGCGTCGAACAGGTGGGCGCGACCATCGTTGAGCATGGATCCCCAGCTCGCGGTCGGAGGCGGAACACCCAGCCCGAGGAAACTCATGGTGGCTTCGGCAAGCACAGCGCCGGCCATGCCGATGGCGGCCTGCACGATGACGGGTTGAATGATGTTGGGAAGAATATGTCGTGTAACGATACGCCAGTCGCTGGCGCCGAGCGCCCGCGCGGCTTCGACGAACTCCCTTTCCTTGACCGCCAGAACCTGCGCGCGCACCAGACGCGCGTAGCCTACCCACCCGCCGATGCACAGCGCCAGAATGAGGTTGAATATGCCTGGCCCGAGAAATGCGACAAAGGCGATGGCCAACAGAATCCCCGGAAACGACAGGAAGGCGTTCATCACGATTACGTTGAAGAACTTGTCGACGCGCCCACCGTAGTAGCCGGCGATTGAGCCCAGCACGAGTCCTATCAGCAGCGAGCCTGCGACCACGCTCGTGCCGACCAACATCGAGATTCGGGAGCCGTAGATGACGCGGGAGAGAATGTCGCGTCCGAGCTCGTCGGTCCCGAACCAATGCGCCGCAGTTGGCGGCTGCAAGCGCAACGGCAGGTCGATGGCGCTGGGGCTCTGCGGCGCGATCCAAGGAGCGCAGATGGCAAAGATAACAAACACCACCACCAGCACCACGCCGGCTGCGGCAAGGCGGTTGCGGCGACCGAGAGCGGTTACGGTTGTCCAGGTGGTGGCTGATGCCATGTCATCAGCATGGTACCGCAGGCACGCCTCGTACGCTCAGGCGAATGCGCCGCTGCTCGGCACACGATGCATCCTTGGTTACCTGGAGAGACGTGCTAGATCGAAGCGACCGAGATAAATGGGCGTTGAGACCGGTGGCGTGTTCTTCACCGGATCATCAGGGACCGGATAAGGCAAGTCGGAAAGGGTGGGGAAGCCCCAAACATTCCCGTTGGTCAGGTCAATCGCGACCTTGCCCAGAACTTGGACCGACTTGTCCGGGGCGAGGATCAGATGTGTTCCCGGCTCAAAGTAGATGCGGGTGTTTTGTGATTGGGCGCGGGCAACATCAGGCTGGAAGAAAGGTCGCAACGCAATCGCACCCAAGAAGAAAGCAATCAACAGAAGGAGACAGCGATCCGGAAAACTGAGCTTCATCATCTTTGTTGCTCCTCAGATTGCAGGGAACGCCCGAACTACTCTTCCTTGCGCACGAAATCGCCGCACCTGACTACCGGCCCACGGTTTGCGCCGCGACTTTCTTCAACGCTCTGAAGAAGACCTCATTCTGGTCCGGTGTTCCGATGGTGACGCGAATTCCGTTGGGAATCCCCCACGGAACCAAGGAACGCACGATCACGCCCTCGGCCTGGATGCGTTTGGCGAAAGGGTCGGCATTCTCATCGGTCTCAAAATAGATGAAGTTGGCGCTGGTGGGCACGGCGCGGATGGCGAGTTCGGCGAATCGCTCCATCAGCCAGGCCGCGCCGGAAATGTTGTTCTCGACGGTCTTGCGGACGTGGGCTTCATCGCGCAGGGCCGCCAAGCCCGCGGCTTCGGCCACGACAGAAACCGAAAATGAGTTACGGAAGCGAGCGAAGTATTGCAGCAGTTCTGGATGCCCGCAGGCGTATCCCAGTCGAAGACCGGCCAGGCCGTGGGCTTTCGAAAACGTGCGCAGTACCACGACGTTGGCCCGACCCTCGCGCACGTAATCCATCGACCGCGTATAGGTCATGCCGCGCTGCGCGGCAAACGATTGGGCGAAGTCGTAGTAGGCCTCGTCCAGCACGACTAATACGTGCTCCGGGACCTGGCTCAAGAACCTGGCGAAGGCATCGGCGTCGAACATCGTGCCGGTAGGATTGTTTGGATTCGCCAGAAGCACAAGGCGCGTGTCGGCAGTGATCCTGGCGGCAATAGCAGCCAGGTCGTAGGTGTCATGCTGCATGGGGGCGGTAACCAGGTTCGCTGCAGCCGCGCGGGTAACAATCGGATAACTGATGAACGATCTCTCGCTGGTGATGCAGTCAAGACCTGGACCGAGGACCGTGCGCGCCATCACGTCCAGGATTCCCAAGGAGCCGTCGGCGATGAAAATGTGATCTGGTGGCAGCTGGTGACGCTGAGCCAGGGCCCAGCGCAATTCCGTGGCGTCGTTGTCAGGATACAAGTTGACCTCCGCCGCGGCGGCACGGATGGCTTCCATGGCCAGTGGCGAAGGTCCAAAAGGGTTTTCATTGGAGGCCAGCTTAATCATGGCCCGGCCGGACTCTCGCTGTGCCTGACGAAGAGGTTTGCCCGGAACATAGCTGGCTAGCGCGCGAACGCGTTGAGAAACTAGATCGAGAACGGTTTTGTTCATCGTCAAAGATTTTGTATCACGAACACAAGACAATTAGCGAGACGGGCGCCTACGCCGAGCTTTGCCGTTTTGCCGTGCGGGCTTTGTCGAGCCGCGCGGTGATCTGGAACGTTGCAGCAGACCGACTTCTCTCGGCGATAAAACTCGGAACTGGCCAGGTTCCACGTCGAGCGACAGCGGACCATAACGTACGCGTTTGATTTTCTCCACGTGGTGGCCGATCTCTTCAAACATCCGCCGAATTTGCCGGCTCTTACCTTCGATCAAGGTAACTTCATACCAAGGATTGGCAGCTTCTTTCATGAGTTTAATCTGCGCAGGCGCCGTGTGAACGGGTTGGGCCGCTCGCTCACCTAATCGTCTGCCGATTTTGATGCCCCGACGCAGCTTGACAATATCTTCTTCCGCGGGTTGGCCGCTGACCTTGACCAGATATGTCTTGGGAATGTGAGAAGCAGCGCGGGTTAGATGGTTTGCCAGCCCGCCGTCATTGGTCAGCAACAACAAGCCTTCGCTCAAATAGTCGAGCCGGCCGACCGGATAGATTCTCTCGCCGACATGCTTGACCAGGTCCATCACCGTCGGCCGGCCTTCGGGATCGGAAACGGTTGTGACATGTCCTTTGGGCTTGTTGAGCAGGAGGTAAACATTGCGTTGCCGGCCGCGGAGCAACTTGCCGTCCACTTTGATGTGATCGTGCTCTGGATCAGCCTTGCTGCCCAGTTCGGTAATTACCCGCCCGTTCACAGCGACGCGGCCTTGTGTGATCAGCTCCTCAGCTTTCCGTCGCGAGGTAATGCCCGCGGAAGCGATGATTTTCTGCAGGCGCTCGCTGGCCACAGCTCAACCTCCGTTGCTCTCGGAATCTCGTTTTTTCTGAAATCCCGACCCTGAGCTTGTCGAAGGGGAGGGATCCATATAGCTACAAGCCTTTCTCAGGGAATATGGATCCTTCGCTCCGCTCGGGATTTCAGAAACAGACAGGCGCTCGGCGGCCACGGCTCAACCCCCATTGCTCTCGGAAGCGATTTGGTCGGCTGCTTGCTCATCGCTCTCATCGTGATGAGGATCGGAAGATACTGTGGGCTCCGTCACATTCTCCGGAACCGCAGCTTGATCTTCCGCCATCTGTTCCACGCCGCCATCGTCGGGGACATTGGTAGCGTCGGTGACCGAATAGGGCGCGGCGCCAGACTCCTCTTGCAGTTCGCTGGCTGCGAGTTTCTCGAATTCTTCCAGGCTCGGCAACTCGGTGAGATCTTTGAGCCCAAAGCGCATGAGAAAATCTTTGCTGGTCTTGTACAGCATGGGCCGGCCAACCACGGCTTTGCGGCCGGCTGTCGTAATCAGCTTGCGCTCCAGCAGCGTGCCGATGACCCCGCTGGCATCGACGCCGCGAATATCGCTGATCTCCGGCACCGTGACTGGCTGCTTGTAGGCGATCACCGCCAGCGTCTCCAGCGCCGGCAAGGAGAGGCGGATGGGCGGCTTGAGACTCTTGGCGAAAGTGCGAATCACATCGTGGTGCTCCGGCTTGGTCGACATGCGATACCCGCCGGCAACCTGGCGCACTTCGATGCCACGATCTTCGCGTGCTGAGTCGGCGATCAGCTCCTCGAGAAATGGCTTGAGCAGCTCCCGTAGCTCGGCCTTCTCAGACTTTTGCTGAGCTCGCTTTCCGGCCGGTCCCACGGCGCCGTTTTTTGCTTCCGACAGTCGCTGATTGGCGACCTCAGATCCAGGTGCGGTCTTTAGAGCCAGCAGGTCGTCTTTCAACAGCGCAGCCATCTGATCCGGCGTGATGGGCTCTTCGGCCGCGTAAATGAGAGCCTCGAGTTTGGCTTTGATGGACATGTGTTAGCAGCTAGCAAATAGCAATTAGCAATTGGCTCTTAGCTCTTAGCCTTTGGCCTTTAGCTCTTGGCTCTTTTGCCCAAGAGAGCGTTTTCCAAAGTCGTCATTTTGGCGCTTCTTGCATTGCGTCAGTCTGCGATAGTGCTCAGGCCGCGATGAGCCTTTGGCTAATTGCTATTTGCTAATTGCTTATTTCCAATCATCCCGCACTGCCGACCCTTCTCCCATGATGGTATCGAACATTGCGTGCTTTTTGACCAGGATGTCACCAAACATGCGGTCCTGGCGCAACAGGATCGCCTGTAACCGCACCAGCTCCAACAATGCCAAAAATGATGAGATGAGCGCATTGCGGGAAGTGATGTGTTGCAACAGCCGTTTCAGCCGCATGGGACGGTCCTCCAGGAGGAAGCGGCGGCGGAAGTACTCAATCATCTGGGCCACGGTGACGGTCTCATCGTCCACGTTTAACACGGGCCGATTGCGGGCTCGCTCCAGAATGTCCTGGAAGGTGCGGACCAGATCCACCACGTCGGCCGCCAGCTCCGGTTCGGTGCCTTCCGCTTCTTTGAATTCCTTGAGCGACGGATTGCTGAGAACTGCCTCCTCGATCTGCTGCTTCTGTAACAGCATCTGCGCCGCGGTCTTGAACTTTTCATGTTCGAGCAAGCGCTGTACCAGCTCGTCGCGCGGATCGTCTTGATCCGCCGCCGCGTCCGGATCGCGCGGCAACAGCATCTTGCTCTTGATGTGAATCAGCAGCGCTGCCACGTAGATGAACTCGGCCGCAACGTCTACATCCAGCTGTTTCAGGTTCTCGACATAAGCGAGGTATTGCGCCGTAATCTTCGCGATGGGGATGTTGTAGATGTCGATGTCCTGTTTGCGGATCAGTTCCAGGAGCAGATCGAGCGGACCGTCAAAGATCCGGCCGACAGTGACGGCAAAAGGGAACTCGCTGGTTTGCGTCTTGGCGGATTGGGACGACTCGGGCACCAAAGCTATTGTGGCACAGTCGGGGTTGTGGAAAACCACGAAGAATCGGGTCATCGGGTGATCGGGTGATCGGGTAATCGGAAAAGCTCGAGCGGCGAGACAAGTGTGAGGGCATGGCTTTAGCCGTGCCCTTAGGAAGCGAGAAAAGATCAGGCTTTTAGCCCCTGCGTCCCTGCGCAGGTCGAAACCCTTGCTCAGCGGCTAAAGCTGGTTGATTTGTGCGCCTGACGGCACGACTTCGCAGCCCGTCGTTCTCCCGCTCTGCGGGATCGCTCCGGCTAAACGCTCAAGTTCCTTCGGCTTCGCAAGCTCGCCTCGAGGACAGGCTAAGCCCTG
>Ga0209648_10000153_pt1 | contig 47821 bp, 47 predicted proteins | sample GraSoi2013_115cm_FD_185830 | JGI IMG/M metagenome (GOLD analysis project Ga0209648, IMG submission 185830) | Grasslands soil microbial communities from the Angelo Coastal Reserve, California, USA - Sample 9_17_2013_115cm (SPAdes) (version 2) | ecosystem: Environmental > Terrestrial > Soil >... | reverse complement strand
TGTCGGAAAGATACTTCCTGACATGCTGGAGCTGCGAAATCTCGCTGTTCACGGTGGCCCGTGCCGTCCAGTTTCGACCGTCGCACAACAACCAGCCGAAGCAGTCCACTAGGTAGACGTGCTTAGAGAGGGAGCGAGCTTCGTACTTCGTAATCTCGCTTTAAAGAAGATCAAGGAAACTAATGTCTGAGCCGCCTGAATATGGGACTAAGGCGACCCTGCTCGGTAAGATTGGTCGATTCATTTATGGTACTTCACCACAACGGGAAGCGATTCCAGTGGACGATGTGTACGCCGCCTTCCCCGGCAAAGAGACGTTTGCGGTTGATTTCGCGTTGAAAAAGATGGAGACGCAAGATCTGCTCTCACTCGAATTGAAAGGGCCGAAAGTTAGGGCCACTCGGACATGGCAAAGTATGTTTTGAACAAGGCTGCATACCAGAGGTGGTGCTCGGGCGGGACTACATCTCTAAGAAATTCAGCGCTGCAGTTGTCCACATCATCGTGTCAGGCCGCAATGAGGAAGAATCGGGCGGGACAGGCTTTCTCTGTGCTGACTACCCCGACCAAATAATTACGGCAGCTCACGTACTAAACAGCCGAACGGTCAAGGCGATATGGAGCCGTTCCGGAGAAGAAATACTGCTAACGGGCGGCGGAGTCAAGATTGGCGACAGCGGCCTTGATCTGGCAGCACTGGAATGTCACATGCCCGCAGGAATCGAGCCCATTCGCGTGGAGTGGAACCGTGATGCAGTGGTGCTTGGGGCTGGGTTGACGCTATTTGGCTATCCTAAAATCGCTTTGCATCTTCCTAGCCTGTACAGTCAACGGCTGAATTGCATTCGATTGCGGAGAAATATTCGTCGCCGCGGAAGTCGCTCATTATTTCCAGCACCACACACCCGGGTTGCAGCGGAGGACCACTTCTAGATCTTCGTGGGTTCGTCATAGGCGTAATTGAGCAAGAGAACGCATTAGAGCAAAAAGCTGGGACTAGCGCGTACTTCAGTGCCACACCTACGTATTACTTGAGAGAACTCTTCTAGGGGCACGTCCGAGGCACCCATTCATTTTGAAAAATGTCACAAACAGTGGAATCTCCCTAGTCGCTCCACCTTCTAAACAGCAACGCTCCGTTCGTCCCCCCAAATCCGAACGAGTTCGACATAGCGTATTCGAGAGAAGCCTTGCGCGAGTGGTTAGGGACAAAGTCCATGTTGCCGGTGCCGGGGTCTTGATTCTCGAGATTAATAGTCGGAGGGAGAATCTGGTCGCGCAGGGCGAGCACAGTAACGCCGGCTTCGAGGCCTCCAGCACCGCCCAGCAGATGGCCAGTCATGGACTTGGTTGAGCTGACCGCGATTTTATGGTCGCCGAAGAAATTGCGGATGGCGTGAGCTTCGAGCGTGTCGCCGATCGGAGTTGAAGTGCCGTGAGCGTTGACGTAGCCAATGTCAGTGGGTTTGATTCCCGCATCCCGAACCGCATTTTTCATCACCCGAAAGCCGCCTTCGTGCTCGGGCGCGGGTTGCGTGATGTGGTAGGCGTCTCCGCTCATACCGTAGCCGACGATCTCTGCAATGAGTTTCGCGCCCCGGCGGCGGGCGTGTTCGAGTTCTTCCAGGATCAGGATTCCCGCGCCCTCTCCGATGATGAAGCCATCGCGGTCCCTGTCCCAGGGGCGGCTGGCTTTTTCAGGCTCGTCATTGCGAGTTGATAGGGCGCGCATAGCCGCAAAACCACCAACTCCCATGGGAGTGATCGCCGCTTCGGAGCCACCAGCAATCATGACGTCGGCGTCGCCGTGATGAATGATTCTGAAAGAGTCGCCGATGGAATGCGCGCTGGTGGTGCAAGCTGTGGCCGTGGCTTCATTCGGCCCCTTGGCGCCAAAGCGCATGGAAACGTGCCCCGCAGCGAGATTGACGATGGCCGCCGGAATAAAGAAAGGGGAGATTTTGCGGGGGCCGCCTTGCATCAGCGCGGTGTGCTCGCGCTCGATGATGTCGAAACCGCCGATCCCTGAGCCGATGTGGACTCCGATGTTCTCGCAATTTTCCGGAGTCACCTTGAGGCCAGACATGGACATGGCTTCATCCGAGGCCGCGACCGCCAAATGGATGAACCGCCCCATCTTCTTGACTTCTTTTTTTTCGATGAAATTCAGCGGGTCGAAATTCTTGACTTCGGCCGCGATCCGGCATGCATGCTGCGAGGCGTCAAATTGAGTGATCCTGCCGACGCCGCTCTTGCCCGCCAACAGGTTGCTCCATACTTCTTCGGTCTTGTTGCCAACTGCGCAGATCAGGCCGATTCCCGTGACGACAACTCGACGCACCAGTTACTTCCCCGCTTTCGCGTGCTTGCCGACATAGTCCACGGCGTCCTGGACAGTGCGGATTTTTTCGGCATCTTCGTCGGGAATCTCTATCTCGAAGGCCTCCTCGAAGGCCATGACCAGTTCGACGGTGTCCAGCGAGTCGGCGCCAAGGTCGTCCACGAACGAGGCGCTGGAAGTAACTTCGCCCTCGTCCACTCCCAATTGTTCCACGATGATCTGTTTTACCTTCTCTTCAACGGCTGCCATTGTTTTTCCTCGCTTAGAAAATTGTAGGGACTGCCGACTGCCCAGATAACCAAGATGACTTGGAAATCCTAATTGCTGTCAGTCGTTAAGGTCAAACCGGCCCGCAGGATCCACATTTGCTATCTGCCGCCGGAAGCTGCAAAACTTGGCGGATGCGTACCGTTGTCCAACGCGTTTCTCGCGCTCAGGTGAGGGTGGGCGAGGAAATTGTCGGGAGAATAGGGCCTGGATTGCTGGTGCTCCTGGGCGTATCGACAGTAGACACTCGGGCTGATGCCGATTATCTGGCAGGGAAAGTCCTGGGACTACGCATCTTCGAAGATAACGAGGGAAAGATGAATTTGTCGCTGGCCGACACCCACGGAGCGGTCCTGGCCGTTTCCCAATTCACGCTGTACGGCGATGTTCGGCGCGGAAAACGGCCTTCTTTTGACGAGGCTGCTCCCCCAGACCTCGCGCGTGAACTCTATGAATATTTCGTAGAGAAGATTCGTCAGGGCGGGATTATCTGCGAAACCGGGCGTTTCCAGGCGATGATGCAGGTTGAACTCGTGAACGACGGCCCGGTCACGCTCCTGCTCGATTCCTCCCGGATTTTCTAGGGAGTGTGCCTCAAGTCGCCGCCACATCAGCGATCTTCAGCGCATCTATTGCTGCCTTCACGTCATGGGTTCGGATGATGTGCGCGCCCTTCAGTGCGACCGCGACCTCCGCTGAAAGAGTTCCATACAACCGTTGGTCGACGTCAGCGTCCGTTCCATTCTTTGCCAACGCGCGCCCGATGAATGATTTTCGCGAGACCCCTGCGAGCAGCGGGAAACGCAACTCGTGGAACTCCCCGAAGCGCTTCAGCAACGGGTAATTCTCCTCAAATCGTTTACCGAAGCCGAAACCTGGGTCCAGCACGATTCGGTCGTGTTTGATACCCGCCAAGACCGCTGCGTCGGCGCGTTCCCGGAGTTCACGTTTTACCAGCACAACTAGATCGGCGACTGCAGGCAGCGAGCTCCATTCATCGGGGAGACCACGCGCATGCATCAAAACCGCGCCGCACTTCAAGCCTGCCAAGGTCTTCACCATTTCTTTGTCCCACTGGAACCCTGAGACGTCATTGACGATTTCCGCTCCAGCGTCGACCGCAGTTCGGGCTACTCTGGATTTGTAAGTGTCTACGGAAACTACCGCCAGCGGCTTGGCTTGCTTCAGGCCAGTAATGACGGGCAGGACGCGCCGCATTTCTTCTTCGGCGCCGACGGGCGGATTGTCCTTGCCCACACTGGCTCCCGGGCGCGTGGATTCGCCGCCAATGTCAACGATATCCGCGCCTTCGTCCAGCAGCCTCAACGCGTGCGCGACAGCGGCGTCCGGTGCAAGGTGCTGGCCGCCGTCAGAAAACGAGTCTGGTGTCACGTTCACAATCCCCATCACCAGCGTGCGCTTGCCAAGTTCGAGCGAACGGCCACCCAGATTCCACTCAAATATCGGACGCATGTTCCCGATTCTAAACGTGAGGTTGCCAGTGCTAAAATCAGGCTTGTAGATGCTTCGTCGAAGACCGCTCCAATTACTGATCTGTGTTTTGCTGGCGAGTTCGGCACAGGCCGCCGCACGCAAGCCGCACGTCTCGCTCAAGAAACAAATTGAAGTCATTCTTGCCCAGCCTGATCTCTCGCAGGGCTTCTGGGGAATTGAAATTACATCGGCCAGCAGCGGGAAAGTCCTATATTCCCTGAATGCGGCCAAGCTGTTCACTCCCGCCTCCAATACCAAGCTGTTCACCACGGCGGCGGCGCTGGCGCTGATTGGGCCGGAGTACAAATTTCGCACGACGATTGAAACGAATGGGTCGCTCGACAAGTACGGGCGGCTCTCAGGTGACCTGATCCTGGTCGGACGCGGAGACCCAACGCTGTCCGGGCGCGAACTCCCCTACAGCATGCGGACCCAGCGTGACGCCAATCCGTTGCGCGTGCTCGAGCATCTAGCGGATGAACTGGCACAAAAGGGAGTGAAGTACATTGACGGAGACATCATCGCCGACGACTCCTACTTCGCTTTTGAGCGATACGGTGAAGGCTGGAGTCAGGACGATCTGGTATGGCCTGAAGGCGCTCCAGTTTCCGCTCTCACCATCAATGACAACGTCATTTTTGTGAATATCCTGCCCGGCACGCATCCTGGCGATAGGGCCTTCGTCAGCGTCACGCCTTTTGCTGACTATTACACGATTGACAATCGCCTGATGACGACCCCTGCCGGAACTGGGCGCAAGATCTACATCAACCGCGAACCCGGCTCAACCCAGTTGACGCTCTGGGGAACCATGCCTATCGACGACGCTGGCGCTAATGAAGGGCTTGCGATCGAAGATCCCGCCGAGTTTGCTGCCAGCCTGTTGCGCCATCTGCTCGAAGTGCGTGGCATTGCGGTCTATGGAAAGCAGCGGACGCGGCACACGGAACTGGCCAGTCTTTCAACTTTCACGACTACAGTTATCGCTTCAAGCCGCGGTGGCGATGAGCACTCGCTCACGTCACCTGCAGGACCGCTGGTTTTGGCCGAGTATCAGTCGGCCCCACTCTCCGACGATATTGAGGTCATTAATAAAGTCAGTCAGAACCTTCATGCGGAAATTCTTCTGCGACTGCTTGGGCGCGAAAAAGGTACCGGCGGGACAGTACAGGCTGGGCTGGAAGTGCTTCGCGGCTTTCTCAACAATGCGGGCCTTTCCGGCGATGATTATGCCTTCTATGACGGTTCAGGCCTATCGCGGCAAAACCTGGTTACACCCCGCGCTGTTGTTGAACTGCTACGGTATGCTTCCGCGCAACCCTGGGGCAAGGAATTCCGCGATTCGCTGCCGGCTGCCGGTGTGGATGGCTCGTTGGCCGACCGTTGCAAGGATCTTGATCCTGCTGCCCACGTCTATGCGAAGACCGGCTCTCTGGGCGGGGTGAAGACTCTTTCCGGATACGGAGTAACTCCGAAAGGGGAACAGATCGCGTTTTCGATTCTGACCAACAACTTCAGCCTGCCGGGAAAACGCGTGAACGAGGTGATTGACAGCATTGTGGAAGCGGCGGTGAATGGGTCGTGGAAATAGAACACCTGATCGCAGAGTCATTTACCCTGTGAAATTCCCAGACGTTGCAGCAACTCTGCTGTGGTGTACCACTCAATATCAGTAACCTCAAAGTCGTTGTCATTGGACCAAAGAGGAAGTTTCAAATGGAGCGCAAGGGCAAGGATCTCAACGTCATCGGGATCGCGCTTGCCAATTGACTTACGCGCCTGTCCCATGAGATTCGCATAGACTGGCCGTTCGACCAGCGTCACTGGCAACGCCGCAACGGCCAGAAGAAGAGCATCCGGAGAAAGCCGTCGGCTGCGCGACAGAACGACCGCATATTCTTGCACCTCGCCGTACGTCGCCTCGGTTGTGAAGGTTGCCTCTATATTAGGATGGCTCAGAACTAGTGAGGCACGGCCGCCCAAGACCGCCGAAAGAAGAACGTTAGCGTCGGCGACCAGTTTCACGCTTGCTTGTCCGCCAAGATTGGAAGTCTGCCAGAATTTCATCCTCGCTGAGGCCGCGCTTCTTGATTTGGCGCGCAATTTCGGAACTCAGCACAGGAAACAACTCGCGTTTCAATTCAATCGGAAGACTTGCCTCCGGTCGGGGAAAAAAGACCCCTGCTAGCCTTCCCCGACGGGTGACCAGAATCGGGTCCTTCGACCGCAGCAGGCCGCTGGCGTTGTCGCGGAATTCACGAACGGTGCTGATTTTCATGTGGCCACCTGTGTGGCTATAATTATACATCGCGTGCGCAAGTTGACGGCAAATCACTCCATGGCAGAACGCTCACATCCTAGACTCTGGCCTGCCGCATCGATTGCCCTTCTATGCTTTCTTTTCTCACTCTCCGCTTGCGAAGTCGAGCGGCGAAAGAGTGATGCCGAGTTGGGGCTGAACCCACAACAAGCTTCAGGACGGCACATCTACGATCAGTATTGCGATCGCTGCCATGCACCCTATTCGTCCCGAAGCCGCAAGGGGCCGAGTTTGAAGGGCGTGTTCAAGCATCAGTATCTGAGAATGAGCGGAATGCCCGCCAATGACGACCGAGTAGGCGATATCATTCGCCTCGGTAGGAACAAAATGGAAGGACTCGGACAAGTGCTCACCCATGACCAGATTGATGATCTGCTCGCCTACCTGCATACGCTATAGTCCGCAGCATTTACTCCAGCAACCCTCTGTCATTCCGAACGGCTTCCAGCCGTGAGGAACCCGCTTTCGCGAGAGGCACCGGTGCTGCCGACGAAAAGCAGGTTCCTCACCGGCTGAAGCCGTTTCGAAATGACATGGCTTTAAGGGTTCTCTGTTCCCTGCACGGTTGGTTTCATTGCGCCAGCCTCGACCTGCGATTAAGATGCAATCTCTTCCACTTTTCATTGAGGTCGGCCATGGCTGAAGCTGCGTTCACATCTGCACCCGCCAGCGGAAATTCTTCCGCGAACTCTCCTTCCTCCGAGGTCTATGCGGTCTTTGGCGCTGAACCCGAAGTGCAGGCCTACGCCATGGCCAAGTATTCGCGCTCGGCGCTCTCCATGAAAGAGTCGCTCAAGGAAATCAGCGCACAGAAGGCAGAGAAATTTCTCAACACTTTCTATTTTCAGTACGGACATCGTTCGATTGCCGATCTGGCTCACATTGCACTCGCAGTTGAGCGGCTTTCCATTCTAGCGGCCATCGTGGTTGCCGATGAACAGCGCTGGGACGGGCAGGAGCGCTCCACTCGTTATCAGGACTTCAGAAAAAGCGGTTACTACACGCCGGATTTCGGTGCAGATGATAGAGCAGGCGAACTCTACCGGCGAACCATTGACAGTCTTTTTTCCGAGTATGAATCACTTTCGGAGAAGATGTTCCGCTATCTCGCCGAGATTACGCCCAAACCTGCGGACATGAAGCAGGAAGCTTACGAGCGCACGCTCAAGGCCAGGGCCTTCGATATTTCTCGATACCTGCTACCGCTTGCAACCAACACTTCTCTCGGCGAAATAGTAAATGCCCGGACCTTGGAAACGCAGATATCCCACCTGCTTTCGAACACTCACAAAGAAATGAGGGACCTCGGCGGGCTGCTCAAGCGGGCGGCAACTTCGGCGGCGTACAACGTGAATCATGAGTCGCTTCGCAAGCTGGTTGAATCGATTCGTGAAGTTTCGCCTGAACTTGGTGACAAAGCTGAAGCAGAGCTCCTGAAGGAAGTCCACGTTTCTCCTACTTTGGTTAAGTACGCCGACCCCAATCCATACGAAACCGAGACGCGCCGGGAATTGCAGCAGATGGCATCCGAGCTGATGCGTTCCGCGACTGTCGGCCAGGCTCCCCCAGTTGATTTGCTGGACGACGAGCCTCTAGAAGTGGAGCTCGCGGCCACGCTGCTCTACGAGCGCTGCGACTATTCATATCGCCAGATTCGAAGCGTTGTCGCGGACATGGGCGAAGCCCGCCGCCGCGAAATTATTGCCAGGGGCTTGCGCCATCGCGGAGGCCACGACGAAATGCCGCGCTCCTTCCGGGCGGGACAACAGTTCCGCTTCGACATCCTAATGGACATTGGCGGCTTCCGCGACATGCACCGCCATCGCCGCTGCATCCAAATTGAGCAGCAATTCACAACCAAGCACGGATATGAGACTCCGCAAGAACTCGAACCGGCCGGTGCCCTCCATTCCTACCAGGCCGCGATGGAGCAAACATCAAACGCAGTTCAGACTTTAGCGAATGGCGCTGCTTCAGAATCAGCAGAGAATTCGCAGTACGCGATCCCACTGGGGTTCCGCAAGCGCACACTTTTCAAGATGGATTTCGCCGAGGCAGTGTACATCTCGGAGCTGCGGACTGGGCCTGCGGGGCACTTTTCTTATCGCAACGTTGCCTACGCCATGTTTGAGGAAGTGAGGAAGAAGTATCCTTCGCTGGCGCAATATTTCCGGGTGCACGATGTTCATCAGCCGGTGGACTTACTCAAGCGATGACTCGCACGACGGGGACGCCTGCGCCTCCAAAATCACAAGTGTGGAGGCACGGGCGTCCCCGCCCGTGTTGCCGCCATTTAGAAAAGTTTTAGATGTATGGTCAGATACTTCTTCGGATTCTGCCGAATCGCCTTGATTAATTCCTGGGTATCGGTCAGCAGTTTATTCGTATTGTTGTACATCGAAGGATCGTGCAGGAATTTTCCCAGGCTGCCTTCGCCGGCATCCAGTCGGTCGGCCAAATCGGAAAGCCGGTTCATGGTGTTCTGCAACTTATTTGCGAACTCCTGGTCTTTCGCCATCTTTCCAATGGCGCCTTTGCCGGAATTAATGTCATCGCTAAGCTGCTTGAAATTTGCGATGGTCTGATTGGCATTGTTGTAAAGAGTGGGATCTTTGAGAAGTTTGCCGGCTGTGCCGTTACCCGCGTTCAGGTCATCGATCATCTTATTGACCTTATCGATGGTGCCATTTGCCTTCTGATAGAGCTCGTCATCGTTAATCAGTTTTCCCAGGCTTCCCTCGCCTTGAGATATTTCTTTAACTAGATTCTGGAACTCATTAACCGTGGAATTTACGCGATTGTACAGACTGGGGTCGTAGATCAACTTGCCGATTGACCCCTGGCCGCTTTCGACGAATGCAATTATCCGGTCGGCCCGCTTGAGCAGCGCATCCATATTCTGCAGTGTGCTCTGGCCCGCGCGCATTACTTCTTCATATCCTGCCACCGCCGCGCTAGGCAGTGTGTCCCCATTCTCCGCCGCCGGTCCTTTGGCTTGTGAACTGTCAATATTAATGTAGGTTTCGCCCAGCACTCCGGCGGTCGAGAGCAGAGTCTTCGAGTCTTTACGAAGGTCGAAGTCGTACTTCATGCTGACCTTCATCGTGACTTCGACCGGTGTTAGTGGCCTGGCGACCACGCGGATTCCCTTGACATTGCCGATATCGACGCCGCTAAGGCGGACAGGGGCTCCCTCTCGCAGCCCGTTAGCATCATCAAAATAGGATTTTAGAGTGATTTTCTTGGTGAAAAGTCCGCCGGTATTGCTCATCAGGAAGATCAGCACCGCAAGCGTGATGCTGGCCACGATCACCGTGATGCCGACCTTCAGTTGAGACCACTTCAACTGCTTCTGGCTAGGCAACGATCCTCCCAAGCAGCCCTGACAGATTGGGAGATCTGATCATTGGGCCATCAGCTAATTCAAAATGGCCTTCACATGATCCAATCGCCCGATCACCCGATGGCCCGGCGACCCGATCCCTCAGGATTTTCCTGATGATAGCAGAATACAGAGGCTGCCTAAGCCGGACGCAGGCCGGGGTGTAGCTTTCTTCTCAACAGAAATGCCAGCAGATAGGCGGCGGCTCCGCTGGCTAGAGTGATGTTCAAGCCGAACTGGATAGCAAGCACAATGGCAAGCACCGACCCCAGGACGCTGGAGACAGCATTCATCGCCCAAGCCCACTCGATGGAATTCCGGCCGGGCTGCGTGTGTTCGCTATTTGTCAGCGCGCGGAGTCCTGTGGGAAATGGCATGCCCATCGCGAAACCGAGCGGCACCAGTAACCCGGCGCTGATCAGCAATTTCACGATGAACGCCTCCCCCACCAAGCGTTCCAGGAGGACTGGGAGCACCCCAACATAAGCCAGTATCCCCAAGACAATGAGCGTCAGTGGCAGCCAGACTCTGCGGCCATCCGAAAGCCACTCTCTCGAGGCGACGCTGCCGGCGCCGCTTGAAACCAGCATCAGGAACACCACCACCGTGAGCGCGTAGGTCGGATGCCCGAGGAACAGAACAAAGCGCTGAATGAATGTAACTTCAACCAGAATGTAACCGAGTCCGACCGCGACAAAGTAGCAAAGCACCTGCGTAGGATGCTGCCTGGTTGCTCTCTGCGCCAGCAGCGGTAAAACCAGGAACACCAGCACCGCCAGCACTGAAATCACCAGCAGCATGCCCAGCACCGCCACTCCCAAGTTCACCTTCCAGTCCATCGCACTCATGTTTGAGGTCAAATGGAGAAGACGCTTCGGTTTCAGCGTAAAAAAGAAAAACGGGGCATTGTCGGTCACCGGAGTGACGTTGTAGGCGTAGTCCCGTGTGAATGCTTCGGGATTGTTGCTCTGGATCAGTCCGTCAAACGCGTTCGTTCCTCTTTCCGACGGGGCATACAAAAGCTTCAACGGCGAATAGTCGCGTAAGTGCTGTCGGACTGTTTGTTCCTCTTCAGGAGTAAACGCGCTCTTTTTTGCTAGGACTGCGACCGGAATCCCATCCTCATCGAGCTCGCCCTCGGATACAACGATGAAATTCCGGTACACATCCGCTACCCCTAGCTCGTGTAGAGCTTCCATCGCGACCGAAACCACGCGCAAGGCCTCTCGCGGCTCGCGGAATTCCCATCGGGTGACGGCGATGATGCCATCCGGCTTTAGATGGTCGAAATATTCCCGGAATGCCTGCGTGGTATAGAGACTGTTCTCGCTTAAGGCGAAGGCCCCGGCAGCAGTGGACGCCCAGGTATCGACCAACGTCATTTGCACGACATCGTATTGTGCAGTCGAGTTGCGAATGAACGACCGCCCGTCGCCCACACGCAAGTGCACCTCGGGACGCTGATAAAGATGTTGGGCAAAGTCCGCGTAGCGCTCCCGCATAATGGTGTTTGCGATGATCGGATTAATCTCGATTCCGGTCACGCTGGGGCTGCCATTGGCGACCGCACGCAACACGTCCACGCCGCCGCCCGGCCCGATGATCGCGTAATCTCCGTGCGGCCGGAGCGCATTCACCACCGCTGGCGGCGCAGCCATGAGATCGTCCTGCCATTGCGATCCCTCCCAGCGCTTCGGATCAGCATTCATGATGAAGGTATTCGCGTCGGCATCGATCACGATCACTTTGGCGCCGGAGTCCTCGCGGTCCACTTCTACGCGGGAGATGGCATTCCACCGCGAAAACTCGACATTCTCTCTGCGAATCCCCTTTGCCCAGACGACGTCAACGAAACGTCCCGAGAAATTCACACTTATCAAGAGGCCCAACACCGCGCTCAACCAAAGCGCCCCTTTTCTTACTCTGGTCGTCCCGCTCCACACCACCGCCGCGATTCCGGAAACAAACGCCGCGAACAGAATTGCATTCGGTCCGCCAATCCAGTTCAGCAGCGGAACGATTGCCAAACACGCAAGTGCTCCGCCGGTGAGGTCAGCTCCATAGAGCCTCGGGATGCGAGAGCATTCTCGCGCGAAGATCACCGAGAATTGCATTCCTGTCAGAAAGAACGGGACCGCCGAGCAAATGTAAATCGCAGTGAGCCGAAGAAAGTTACCTCCGCTCAACTCCAGCGATACCGGCACGTGCAAAACGATCTCCAGCACAATCGGGATGGCGGCCGCATTGAGCGCGGTAGAAGCTGTGGCAATGCTGCGTAGATCCCACGAGTTCAGCCGCTCCTTCCACAGATGCGCGAAGACTCCGCCTGCTCCGAGCCCCAGCAGCGCAATCGAGATGGCGAGAAAAGCAAAATGATAAAAAAGAACGACAGAAAACAGCCGCGTGAGCGCAACCTCTAACAGGAGAGCGGAGAAGCTGCTAAGCGCAATGCCGGCAAGTAAAGTCTTCCCGCATAGCTGATTCGCGGCTGCTGGCTGGAGCTGGGGGAGCGTTTCGTTGATGGCAGACATGAAAGCGGCAAGTCTAACAGAACCGTCGTTGTTCGTTGGCTGTTGGCATATCTTGGTAGTGTCCTGAACTTGCGTTGAAGAAAAAAATCGTGCGTTGAATTCAACTACTCGCGATGTTAGCTTGAGTGCATGGCACGGCGCAATGATTTGCGTTCACTTCGCAACCTGATCTCGGAAGCGCAGAATATTCTCGCCACTACAAAGCTGCCGGAATAGGACATTACCCATATCTTCCTGGCTTGCGTGGGGGACAGCCGCCCTCGGCTGTCCGTCCGAACGCAGCTTGGTTGCCCAAATGCCTTCAGCTTTCGAGGATCACTTGCGCAATTGCCTGCTCGGAAGTGTGTGAAAGCGAAAGAGCCACATTCTTGGTGCTCATCAAGGCGGCGAAGTCCGCGGCCTTGCCGTGAAACTTGATGGTCGGCCTGCCTCCCGGCTGGCGGAAGACTTCGATATCACGCCATCGAACCCCGCGGCTCCATCCCGTCCCAAGGGCCTTCATGGCAGCTTCTTTTGCCGCGAAGCGCGCCGCGTATCGCTCGATGCGGTTGGATTTGGACTCGCAGTACCGGATTTCGCCTTCGGTGAATACCCGGCGCAGGAAACGGTCGCCAAAGCGCTGTATGGATTCGGCAATGCGCGGCACTTCGGCAATATCTATTCCCGTGCCGACAATCATGGAGATACGTTAGCACAGGCGTGGTCCTACACTTTTTCACGACTGAAGACATTCTCAGGGTGGAGCAGGGCTCTCAGCCCTGCATTTGAGCGGCAATCTCGCTGACGGCTTCAGCCGCGCGGTACAATGATGCCGGTCTGTGCTACGTACCTCAGAGGCCGAAGCCTTCCCTTTCTGCCAGCTCTTTTGCAGGCCTGAAAGGCCTGCTCCACCCGGCAGTGCACGGCCTACAGCAGCCTGTCGCCACGGTAGATTAACTGCCCATCAATCAGTCTTGCCTCCGCCATCACTTTGTGTGGCTTGGCTGGCTTTTCGTCGTTAATGTGTAGCACCTCGTGTCCATGCGCGACTAGCCAATCGGAAACCAGCATGCGGTGGCAGCGAAAATACACGCGCTCGGCGCACATGTAGGCGGTGCGGGATTGTCCGCCAATCTTGATCAAATCCGCGATGGCGCGCTCGAACTCGGGTGTGAGCATATAGTCTGCGTAATTGCGGAAGCTATCGTTGCGGAGCGCAACATTCGGCGAGTGTTCGAGAGACTTCTTCCGCCGGCCGCCCAACTCTTTCATCCAGACATATTGGATTCCAGCCTCAAGCAACGATTTCTCGAGTGATTCGCGGTTGAAATGCGGCAGTCGGCGCGACATGGGGAAGGACCGTATGTCCACTAGAGTTTGGATGGAATGCGCCTGCAGAGCTTCGATCAGTTCGTCGAGACTGCGGGTGGAATGGCCGATGGTGAAGAGGGTGGCCATGGCATCGGAATTGACTTAAGGAAGATCCAGCGCCAACATCAATGCTCGATTTAACTCTGCCAGTTTCGATGGGGGCAGCGATCCAACAAAATTCCTAAGCTTCGTTTTCCGTACGCTTACTAAGTTATCGCAGAGAATCCAGCTTGCATGCTTCAATCCTTCCTCAATGCCAACCGCGATCTGCGTGTAAAGACCTTCCGCATGACTAAACACCGGAGCGCAGACGACCGTTGAGAATCTTGAATCAATCACTGCCTGCCGGCTTACGATCACAAATATGCGGAATTCCTTCGGATCGTCGCTTGGCTCATGAACCCGGTAAAGTTCTCCACGTCTCATCTAGCGTGTCAATCAGAATCGCTATCCTGATAACGCAGGACATCTTCCACTTCAACGTTCAGCCGGTCGGCCGCTTCATTGAGAATTTGCAGATCGTGGGCATGAATTTGAGCGCGCTTCCGTTCTTCCAGATACAGGCGAAGGGCCCGCTCGATGACAGCCGAGCGCGAATGTTTTGAACCGGCCAAACGGTCAATTCCGGCTAGGACTTCCTGTGAAAGTGTGATAGATGTCTTCTGTTTCATACTACTAATATACTACCTAATTTAAGGCCTTTGCTATCAATACTGTAGCTAGGTAGGCAACCCAGATTCTTCGAACGCTCCGATCGCTTCATCCCCGGAAATACAAATATGCCCCCAGGATGCACACCAGCACCAGTCCTGAACCCGCCACCTCTTTCCAGCCCCAGCTGGCACGGGTGTCGGCGCGGTCTGCTCCGGTCGTAGTTTCAAAGGTGAGGTTTTGAATTCGCTGATAATCCGGCTCGGCGGTCAAGTGACTCGCCACCACCATGACCACGGCTGAAACAATCGTGATCAGCACGCTAAAATACTGGAAATAGATATTGTTGATGATCCACAGGAACGACCCCTGAGGATACCCATTCGCCAGTCCGGCCAGCCCCAGGCTCACAGGCGTATCCACCAGCATGCGAAAGACGCCTAGCGTGAAGCCCACGATCATCGCCCACAGCGCTCCTTGAGCATTAAGCCGCTTGAAGAAGACGCCGAAGAAAAACACCACGAAGATCGGTGGCGCCAGATATCCCTGCACCGCCTGCAGATAGACGTAGAGCCCCGACGCGCCCTTTATAACCGGAATCCAGGCCAGCGCAACCAGAACCATGGCGGCAGTCGCCATGCGGCCTACTCGGACAATCTGGTGCTGCGATGCGCCCGGTTTCCACTTCTCGTAAAGGTCAACTGTAAACAGTGTGGAGCACGCGTTGAAGACACCGGCCAGAGATCCCATAAGCGCGGAGAGCAGCCCGGCCACAACCAGACCGCGAAGCCCCGGCGGTAGAAGATATTGCACCATCATCGGAAAGGCGCCTTGAGCGGCCGCCGGAATGGCTTTGCCGTCCGTCCCAACGATGGCGCTCAGTGCGGGTATCTTCCCGCTCCTGGCCAGTGCGTAGCAGATCAGCCCGGGAATGATAAACAGATAAACCGGGAAAAGTTTCAGGAAAGAGGCAAAAATCGCCCCCCGCCGCGCCACCGCTTGATTCGGCGCTCCCAGCGCGCGCTGCACAATGTACTGGTCCGTGCACCAGTACCACAATCCAATGATAGGCGCACAGAACAACATGCCCAGCCATGGGAAATAACTGTTGAAGTACCAGGCCTCTTTCACAACATTTCCAGCGGAATCCGTCTGCAAGACCGGCGCCCAGGTCCCCTGTACTCCCGCCGGAATCAGTGGCTTCCACAGATTGAACATGTCCGAGCCGCACCAATAACGCAGCTCATGCCAGCCACCCAGTTTGACCAATCCATAAGCTGTAAGCGAAAACGACCCCAGGATCAAAACGAATGTCTGCACCGCATCGTTGTATGCGACGGCGCGCATTCCGCCTAACGCCGTGTACAGACCGGTCAATCCGATTACCAGCACAGAACCGATCCAAAAGCTGTCGATCGTGGTCCCACCGACAGTAACGTGAAGCTCTGGAAGCAGCGTCCCAAAGACCACCCCTCCCGCGAAGATTCCTACGGCAATTTTGGAAACGATGAACGTGATGATCGAAACGATGGAGAGAACGTAGCGGGACGCCGGGCTAAAACGGCGCTCCAGGAATTCTGGCATAGTAAAGACCATCGAGCGCATGTAGAACGGCACAAAGACCCAAGCCAGCACCAGCAGGCACCAGGCATGCAGCTCATAGTGCGCCAAGGCCACCCCGCTCGTAGCTCCCGCACCCGCCAAGCCCACCACATGTTCCGAGCCAATATTCGAGGCGAAGATGGACGCGCCGATAATCCACCATCCCAGATTGCGCCCGGCCAGGAAATAATCAGCGGCCGAGTCTTTTCCCTTCTTGACCACCCACCATGCCACGCCCAGCAGAATGCTGAAGTAAATCGCAATTACAAACCAGTCAATCCCTGTGATCTGCGACTCCAACTTGGCACTGAGCAGCGCTACGGCAAGGCTCGTCTTCATCTCTATCATTGTGCCAGTCATCCTCCCGGCGGGATTCAACAGAAAAAGTTGCAGCTAGATTTCTACACTGCTGGGATGTGCAATTCAAAGAAAAAGCGTTTTAGCTGGACTTGAGGTCGGTTTCAGAAACCTTGGGTGGAGCAGGCCTTCCAGGCATGCATTTAATGCAGGAAGCATGTGGGCTTCCAGCCCCTGAGGTGGTTCGCACCGACTGTGACAGAAGTACCTCACGGCTAAAACCTTCAACCATGTTCGCAGACGTAATTCAGGGTTGAAAAGCCCTGCTCCACCCTTAGTCTCGGCGCGAATGGCAGCTAGGCTGCGATCTGCATGAGGATCTGGCTCAGGGCCTCATCTTGTTCCGCTAGGACTGTGCGCAGATCAAGCAACACGCGACCTTCTTCGACTCGCGCAATCACTGGCGGATCCGACGAGTGCAGACGGGTGGCAAGCTCGTTGGCGCTGAGACTATCGCACGTGACCGCAACTAATGTTGTCGGCAGGACCGCGGACGGCGCTGAGCCTCCTCCGATCAGCGATTCTCCATTAATCAACTCTGCGCGCAATTTGCCTGACTCTAGCTTCGAAATCAGTGCTCCCGCACGCCGAGCAATCTCAGCCTTCGAAAGTTCCATCATGCGGAGAACTGGCACCGCCGCGTAATCGCGTTTGACATAGGCGAGAAGAGTGGCCTCCAGCGCGGCGTAGGTCAGCCTATCCACACGCAACGCGCGGAAGAGAGAATTGCTGCGCATTCTCTTGACCAGATCTTCGCGTCCGCTGATCAAGCCCGCCTGCGGTCCGCCGAGCAATTTGTCTCCGCTGTACGTCACAACGTGCACGCCCGACCGCAAGCTGTCCAACACGCCGGGCTCGTCGTTGATCCCAATCGCGCGCAGATCAAACAAAGCACCGCTACCCAGGTCTTCCATTAGCGGGAGCTTGTGCTTGTTCGCAAGAGTGACCAGCTCAGTGACGGAAGGCTGCTCAGTGAATCCGGTGATCTCAAAATTCGACCGGTGAACTCGGAGCAGAAGCTTGGTTCGTTCATTGATGGCATTTTCGTAATCGGCGATTCGGGTCCGGTTAGTGGTCCCAATTTCGCGGAGGGTTGCCCCCGACTTGGCCATTACATCCGGAATGCGAAACGAGCCGCCAATTTCGACCAACTCTCCGCGAGAGACGATAACCTCACCGCCTTCGGCGAAAGTGTTCAAAGCCAGCAGAACCGCCGCGGCATTATTGTTAACCACGATGGTGGAGATTTGTGCTTGTAATGGAATAGGTGCCTGTGTGAGGACGGGCGCCCTCGCCCGTCCTGCCGAGCCAGGCTCGGCAATTTGATCTACAAGCAGCCTGCGAAATAGTCGATCAACGTGAATATCCCGCTTGCCTCGCTCCCCAGAGTCCAAATCGAATTCCAGGTTTGAATACGCCGCCGCAGTCTCTCGGATATGCTCCAGCGCGGACGCGGACAGCGGCGCCCGGCCAAGGTTGGTGTGCAGGATCACTCCGGTGGCATTGATGACGGGGCGAAGGGAATAGCGAACGGCTTTACGGAGCTCTTTTTCGACGGCCGCGGGAATGCCCGATAAGGCAATTGCCAGCTTACCGGCATCAAGGTGTCCAGCAGAAATTTCGGCCCGAAGATAGCTGAGCACGGCGCGGCAGGCATCTGCGACTGCGGCCTGGCCTTCCTGGGCGATTAACCCCGCGATGCCCGCACCGTGCAAGAGCTCGTCGATTGCCGGCAGCTCCCGGTACAAGTCAGCCTGCGTAGTCATGAGTGATGATTATCCACTTGGTGCTGATTTCAGGGCAACCCTTGCGTCAGGTGAATTAGTCAGCACCACGCGGCCTAACCCACCTCCACCAACCCATACGTCTTCTGCCATCGGGTGCGCATTTGCTTCAAAGCGTGATCTATTTCACCTTGCGAGATTTCCGAGTTCGGCCCAGACAGCACCGCACCGGCCTCTTTCTTGGCCAGTTCCAGCAGATCACGGTCCCTGATCAGGCTGGCGACCTGGAAGCTGGGCAGCCCTGCCTGCCGTGTGCCGAAGAATTCTCCTGGACCGCGCAGCTCAAGATCCAGTTCAGCAATTTGAAAGCCGTCGGTGGTGCGCACCATCGCATCCAGGCGGCGTTCGCCTTCTTCAGAGACTTTCCCGCCCGTCATCAGAATGCAATACGACTTCGCCGCGCCACGCCCGATGCGTCCCCGCAACTGATGAAGCTGGGCCAAGCCGAAGCGCTCGGCGTGTTCAATCACCATGACCGCGGCGTTGGGCACGTCCACGCCCACTTCGATCACCGTGGTCGAAACCAGGATGCTTAACTCTCCTTTCTGAAACAGCCGCATCACCTGCTCTTTCAACTCCGGCTCCATTCGCCCGTGCAGCACCGCTACGCGAAGATCGGGAAATACTTTCTTGCTCAATTCGCCATACATCTTCATAGCAGCTTTGAGCTCGGTCTCTTCGTTTTCTTCGATCACTGGATAGACGACGTAGGCCTGGTGTCCCGCCGTTACTTGCTTGCGAACGAATTGCCAGACCTCGTCTGAGCGCTCATCGCCCACGCGGCGAGTGATGATTGGGGTCCTTCCCGGCGGCATTTCGTCCAGCACACTGATGTCGAGATCGCCGTAGAGTGTGAGGGCTAGGGTTCGGGGAATGGGAGTGGCAGTCATGACCAGGACATCCGGCTCTGCCGCAGTCGTTGTCGAGCTGCGCTCGACCGGACGGGCGGGGGCGCCCGTCCCCACGTGGCCACCTGTCTCCACATAAGCATCGCCAGCTCCGCCTTCTCCGCTTTTCCTCATCAGCTTAGAACGCTGTAGGACGCCGAAGCGGTGCTGCTCGTCCACAATCACCAACCCAAGCTTTGCAAATTCAACTCTCTGCTCGATCAGCGCGTGTGTCCCTATGATCAGTTGCGCGTTTCCTTGCGCAATGTGCCGACGGGTTTCACGTTTGCGGTCTTCCTCAAGAGAGCCGGTCAGGAGCACAATGCGATATCCCGAAGGCTCCAAAATTCGTCGCGCGGAAAAATAATGCTGCTGGGCCAGAATTTCTGTCGGCGCCATCAGCGCTACCTGATATCCGTTCTCAATCGCAATGATCGCGGCCTCGAAGGCGACCAGCGTCTTTCCCGATCCCACGTCACCTTGCAACAGCCTGCGCATCGGAGATAGCTTCCCCATGTCCTCAGCGATCTCTTTGAGCGCCCGCTTCTGGGCTGCCGTGGGATGGAATGGCAGGATCTTCTTGATCGCCTCGCGAACCACGCCGTTGAGCCGGAACGCAATCCCCGTCTGGGCTTTTTGCTCGCGGCGCTTCAGTTCGAGGCCGAGTTCAATGAAGAAGAGTTCTTCAAAGATCATCCGGACGTGCGCCGGCGTGCGCGATGCCTGCAAATCTTGAAGGCTCTCACCCGCTTCCGGCCAATGCACTTTCCACAGCGCCTCGCGCGGCGGCAGTAGGTTCAACCTCTTGCGCACTGCGCCGGGAATGGCCTCCAGCAGCTCGGGCGTAAGGTTTTCCAATGCGGCATGGATGATGCGGCGAAACCAGCGTGAGGTCAGCCGTCCCTGACCTGCCGACTCATAGATCGGAACAATGCGCCCGATTTCGAGTAATTCCGCGACCTTCTGTTCGGCCTCGCCCTCGCCGTCGCTGATAATCTCGAATTGTGGCTGCACCAATTGCATCTCGCCGCGGTTGTCCTCCACCCGCCCATAAAGTGCAATCATCTGGCCAGGTTGGAACTTGTCGCGAAGGTAAGCAGCGTTGAACCAAATGCATTTCAGGCGGGCGCGACCTTGCCCAGCAGTCAACTGAAAAATAGGCATCCGGCGAGTACGGAATAGCCCCGAGGTGCGTACCTCGGCAATGACCGTGGCCATCTCGCCTGCCCGCAGTTCGGCAATCCCGCGAGGATTCAGCCGGTCTTCGTAACGGAAAGGGAGATAATGGAGAAGGTCATCCACCGTGTCGATACCCTTGGCGGCAAGAACTTCAGAGAGCCGTGGGCCAATCCCTTTCACATATTGAACAGCGGTGGAAGGTTCCAGCATCTGAAGGGATGGTAACAAAAGCAGCACTTAGCTATTGGCTTGGTATTTAGCCATATGACTGGGCGTAAACAAAAGTTAGCTAAGTGCCAAATGCGGGTTGTCCGGTGTCAAAACCAGCTATAGAGAACTTCGTCCAATCTCTGATCGCCGTGGTGGCGGGGAATGTGGTGTATTTCCTGCTCATGCCCCATCTCCCGCCGGTGGCCCGCCATGTGCCGATGCGGTTTGATCTGGGGGTTGTGCTGGACTTCTGGCTCTGCCTCGTGGTCCTCGGGGCAATCAAGACCTTCACGCGGTGGGGCCGCAGCTCACGCCAGCAACAGCGGTGAAAATCGGCGTTCGCAACCACTAGATCTCTGCTTCCGCCTTCCACTTCTTCATTTCGATCTGCAATTCCTTCTGCTCTTCTCGCAACTCCTGCTGCATCTTTTCCATGTCTTTTTTCAATTCACCGCGATGACTCAGGAATTCCTCCTGGATCTGTTTCTTCGCGCGTTCCAGTTCCGGCTGGATTCTCTTAATCTCAGCTGTCATCAACTCCGGCGCTAATGCGGCCATCTTGCGCGCCTTGTCGATCTCGATCATGGTTTCGGAATCAAGGGCTTCATCGCCACCGTCACCGACGGACCCGGAGCGTTTGGGCTCCGGTAGCGTGATCGTCAGAGTCTGCTCCTTGCGGTCTCGCATCACTGTTACGGAGGCTTTGTTTTCATTGCGTGCCCGCAACAGCCGGGTGAAATCACTGGCGTCGTTGACCGCCGAGCCGTTGACGCGAATCACGACATCACCAGCCCGAAAACCGGCCTGCTCGGCCCGGCTGCCCTTTTCCACCGAGCGCACCAGCACCCCGCCACCATTCTTCACGCCGAAATAGTCCCCGAGTTGCGGACAGAGGTTCTCAACCAGCAAGCCGCTGCGCTTGAGCGAATGGATTACCACCACGGTGAACGGATCAATCTCCGGCATGTTGATTTGTGGAATGTTGATGGGTGGGATTGCCGGCATGGTGAAATTGAAATTGTGGTTAGCTCTCAACGACTTGTTGCGCTCGGCGAGTTGGGCTTTCAGAGTCGTGGCTTGGCCGTCGCGGCTGATGCCAATCTCAACGGTGCGTCCGGCAGGGATTTCGCGAATCATCCGCCGCAACTGCTCGACGCTTTCGACTGACTGATTATTGATGCTGAGAATGACGTCATGCTCTTTCAGCCCGGCTTTGCCGGCAGGAGCGTCCTGGTCCACCATAGTGACCTCAACGCCGCGCTCTTCCTTCAAGTGAAGCGGACCTACGCGATCAGGCGTTACATCTCGGGTATCTACTCCGAGGTACGAACCACCCCAAGGCTCTTCGCTGTAGAAGACGTATGGCTGTCCCCCCGGCTGCGCCAACGAGGTACCCGGCAAGGCCACTATTGCCAAGAGAACCGTCAAAATCGCCAAGGTTGTTGTTCTGATTCTCATAATTCTCCCCCCTCTATTGCGCACGGCGGATATAAATGTTGCCCATAGTCGTACGTACCTTCAGGACTGGTCCGCCGCCGTTTAGATTCCCTTCTGCCGTAACCAGCTTCGTCCATTGCCCGCCTTCCGAGGAGATCTTGATCTCCGGAAAATCGGACACGATGTGATGGCCGTTCGCGGCTTCAATGCTGGCTCGAACGGTCATGTTGATGTTCGGCACCAGGTACACGGTGATATCTCCCACGCCAGTCTCCAGCATCGAGTCACTGCGTTCTCCGCTCGACGAGATGAACTTGGCGATGACCGATCCAGCGCCGGTTTCAACATGTGCGGTAGGCACCCCCCACAGTTCGATACTGCCGCCGCCAGTCCCGGCCTTGACTGGGCCAGTAGCGGAGGAAATCTTGATGCTCCCGCCCCCAGTGTCCATTTGCGCCCCGCCGCCGATTTCGCCGAGTTCAATTCCGCCCCCGCCGGTCGAGGCCTTCACCTCTCCAGTGCACTTGTCCACATGAATACTGCCACCACCGGTTTGAAGCGAAGCTCCCTGCGATCCCGCGACCAGCACCAGGTTTCCACCACCGCTCTCGGCAATCACTTTGCCCTTCGCGGAACCAATATGAATCGTCCCCCCGCCGGTGCGAACCGTAAGATCTCCACCAACGTTGCCAACGTCAATCCCACCGCCGCCGGTTTCCGCGCTGATCGCTCCGCCAATGTCGTCTAAATGGATCCCGCCTCCGCCGCTCTTCGCCTCCAACCGGCCCGAGATGCCGGTGGTCACAATTGCGCCGCCTTCGGTCTCGATCTTGACCAGTTCCATGTCACGCGGCACGCTCACCGTCACATCCGAAGAAAACTTGTGCGGGCGCCCGCCTTCCCACTCGCCCACAATCCAGGCGGTGTCGCCCCGCACGTACGAACTGATCTTGTAAGAGTCGAATTGCCGCCGGGCCCGGTCTTCAGAAGACTCGTTCGAGTAGTTGCGGATGACATACGTGATCCCCTGGTTCGAACCGCCCTCGACCCGTACCGCCCCAACCTGCACCTTGATGTGCAGGTTGCGGACGCCGGAAAGCGAGCCATTGGCTTCACTCGTCCAGTTACTGCCTTCTTTGTGTACGGATGCCTGCTGAGCTGCACTCAAGCTAACCAGCAAGACCAGCAGTCCGAATTTGGATAGGTTTTTCAGCATTGTCGTTTGTGTTCTTTTCACTCCTTCAATTCATCTCGGGCAATTGTGCGACCAAAGTACGCGCCTGCGAACGTATATAACGGTTTTCGTCTTTTGCCGCCAAACGCCGCAACACAATCTGCACACTACTGTCCGCGCGTACTGGCACAAGCAGACGTAGAGCTTCAATCCTCACTCCTGGATTCGCATCCGACATTAGCGCTTCCAAAACCGTGTCGCGGATCTGCACGTCATCCTTTACATACGGGCCCAGGCCATTCAGCGCTTTCAAGCGCACGCCAGTGTTGGAGTCGTATCTCAGCGCATACATCAGCGCCTCCCGTACATGGGCTTCGTCCGGTTGCTGGGTGAGCAAATCCACCGAATCCATCCTCACGCCTGCATTGAAGTTGTTGCGCGCGGCGTACAGCAGAAGCTGCTGGATATTCGGATCGTTGAGCGATCCAATACGCACCTGGGGAGAGACAGTGTCATATTTGACCGTGACTTGGTTGGAGCCAGGCTGTTGCGAGACGGACTCGATGGTTCCGATGGAAGCCTGCGTGGGGGCCCCGGTGGTCTGAGTGACGGGCCCAACCTCGACGGGAGTGCCTTTGATCATCTTGTAGGTCGCCCCAATGCCACCCGCGAAGCCTACGATAAAGATCGCCGCTGCCAGCGCGGGCGCAAAGCGTATCTGGTTCAGCCAGGCAAGAGGATCGAATGCCATCCGATGCCACCAGCCACCTTGCTCGGCACCTTCGAGCGCTTCTTGCAGCCGCATGCGCGAGGTAGCCAAGAAATTCGCGCTAGGCTCCTGCACTGAGAGCTTTGAAAAATCAGTTCGGAATTTCTTTACGGATTCGACCTCAGCCGCGCAGGTCGTACACCGCGAGACATGTTGCTCGAGTTCGTACCGGGCATCATCCGGCAGCTCGTCATAGACGTACAAAACCACGTTCTGTTGTACCCATTCACATTTCATAGTTGCACCCCTTTCTCTTCGGGGAGTTCCTCTTTCATGGACAGGCGAGACGCCCGTCGCTCCACAACCTCTCTAATCTGTATCCCACAACCCCTTCATCTCTGGAGGGACGGGCGGCCTCGCCCGTCCACCCAAACTTTCATCGCAAATCCGCCAGAACTCCACGTAACTTCTGGGTTGCCCGAAACAGCGTGTTCTTCGCGGTCTCTTCTGTCGTATTCAACACTTCGCCGACTGTTCTCAACTTCAGTCCGTGATAATGCTTCAGCTCGAAGACCATTCGTTCACGCGGCGTCAGCTTGTCCAGCGCGTTCGAGATGCGTCCGCCCAACTCGCGCCGCATCAGGTCTCGTTCCGGATTCGCTCCGCTGCGCCCGTCCGCCACCTGTGCCAGCACATCGTATTGCTCGCCGTCAGCATCCGTTGCAACCGGCGCATCTTCCTTTCGCACCTGCTTCTTGCGGATCTGGTCCAGGCACAAATTGGTCACGATCCGGTAAATCCAGGTGTAAAACGAGCACTCGAAGCGGAACCTGCCGATGTTCTTGTAAGCCTTCAGGAAGGCTTCCTGATAAATGTCCTGGGCTTCGTGCTCCGATCCGGTCAAGTGCAACGCCAGCCGAAGCACCGCCTGGTCGTAGTGGCGCACCAATTCCTCGAAGGCGGCGCAGCTGCCGCGCTGAGCCTCCCGCACCAGCATAGTGTCGTCAATGCGGCGTGGTACCTGACTTAACATGTGGTCCCGCGATTGCGAATCCCGCGTTCCACTGCTTCGTTCCACCTGGCCGCGACTTGCCGCCGGATGAGAACACTTGCCAACCGGGAATTGTACTGCCCACGCGTCGGCCGGCATCTCTTTTGTCCTCAGCGAAGCCGGGTCAGCTCAGCTTCCCCGGCTGCATGGAGATAGACGTGGAAAGAGCCAGTTTGTGAGCAACTGATTATAGGGTTTGGCTGGGTAATTGCCGACAGGCGACGGAGCGGGATGGGCGCTGCCCTTTTTCCCTATCTTTGGGAAGGTTGCGTCGAACCCGCGCCCACGAATCCCGAATTTTTCAACTCCGACCCTTTCACGTCAAATCACGCGACACTGCTAACATGAGCGTGTGCTGCTCGAAATCCAAAATCTGGGCGTGGAGTTCCCGGCGACGCCGCGCGCGCTCACCGCCGTCCGCGATGTCAGATTTGGCCTGTCGCGGGGCGAAGTTCTTGGGCTGGTCGGTGAGTCCGGCTCGGGAAAATCAGTCACTTCCCTGGCGATCATGCGTTTGTTGCCGCCGCAGGCTGAGGTGAGCGGCGAGATATTATTCGCCGCGAACGGTAGTACTCCACGAAATTTGACTGAGCTGGATGCGGAAGAAATGCGCGGTCTGCGCGGCTCACGGATTTCCATGATTTTCCAGGAACCGATGACTGCCCTGAATCCGGTAATGCGCGTCGGAGAGCAGATCGCGGAGGCGGTTCGTGCGCATAACAATGTTTCAAAAGCAGAGGCGCGGAACAGGGCAGTCGAAGCTCTGCGCGAAGTGGCGATTACTGATCCAGCGGGCCGTGCTCGCGACTATCCCCACCAGCTCTCGGGCGGAATGCGGCAGAGAGTGATGATCGCAATAGCAATCGTTAACCGTCCCGAGTTGCTGATCGCCGACGAACCCACCACGGCATTGGACGTCACCATCCAGGCACAGATTCTCGATCTGCTCGCCGGACTTCGTGAAAAGTTCGGACTCACCATGCTTTTCATCTCCCACGACCTCGCAGTGGTTTCCCAAGTCGCAGACCGGGTCGCGGTAATGTACGCCGGAAGCCTGGTCGAACTCGCTACTCGCCAGGAACTCTTCCGCGCGCCCGCGCATCCCTACACACGCGGCCTGCTTGAAGCTGTTCCCACTCTGGCCACGGAACGCAACCGCCCGCTGCAGACAATCGAAGGCACAGTTCCTCCATTGCATGGTATGCCCAGCGGATGTCCTTTTGAACCACGATGCGATTTGCGGGTGCCCGAGTGCGCCCGCCACCTGCCACCTTTGACGGAAGTCAGTCCTGGTCATTGGGCCCGATGCCCGGTAATGAACGCGTGAGCTTTATAATCCCCAATTCCGAGTAAAGATGCGCATACTCCTGCTCAGTGACATTCACAGCAATCTGGAAGCCTTACAAGCTTGCCTTGCGGCAGCGCCGCCTCACGACGCGACCGTGAATTTAGGCGACATCGTCGGTTATGGCGCCAGCCCCAATGAAGTCACCGCGCAGGCGCGGGAGCTAGGCGGAGCCTTCGTTCGCGGCAATCATGACAAAGTCGTTGCCGGACTGGACAACGTCGAGAGCTTTAATCCCATCGCTGGTCTCGCCGCACTCTGGAACCGCGATCAGCTCACAAGCGAAAATCTGGACTGGCTGCGCGCCTTGCCTCAGGGCCCAGTCTTCCTTCCGGAACTGTCGGGCGTTCAATTCGTGCATGGCTCGCCGCTCGACGAAGACCAATACGTGGTCGACATTCAGGAGGCATTGCCGCCACTGATCAAATCAGACGTGAGCGTCACATTTTTCGGCCATACACACATCCAAGGGACATTCTCCCTGCGTGGCGGTTTGGCCGAAGCCACTCACCCGATGTATGCCAGCATCGGGCAGATCGACACCTGCGATTTTCAACTGGAAACAGGAGCCAATTACATGATCAATCCAGGATCGGTGGGGCAGCCACGCGATGGTGACTGGCGGGCAGCGTTCGCCGTGTTCGATTCGGAGCGCCGGGTTGTGACCTTCTACCGCGTTCCTTACGATGTGAGGTCGGCGCAAGAGCGAATCTTCGCCGCCAATCTTCCGCAACGGCTCGGTACCAGGCTGGCGGCCGGAAGGTGAAAGCCATGAAAACTGCACCCGAACACTACCTCATCGCGCATACCGACGGCGGCGCTCGCGGCAATCCTGGGCCAGCGGGTTATGGAGTGGTCATCCAAGATTCCAAAGGGAACCAAGTCGCCGAACTGAGCAAGTACCTGGGACATCAGACGAATAACGTCGCGGAATATCAAGCGCTCGTCGGCGCGTTGGAGTATGCCATCGAGCATGGTCACAAAGCCCTCAAAGTAATCAGTGATTCGGAACTCCTTGTCCGCCAGATCAAAGGCATTTACAAAGTCAAGGAGCCTACCCTGCGTGATCTGCACGCCCGGGCGAGTCAGCTCATCTCGAAACTCGAGTGGTTCAAGATCGAGCACGTTTTGCGAGGCCACAACCGCGAAGCCGACCAACTGGCAAACGACGCTATGGACCAAGGCTCAGGACGGGCAAGCGCACCAGATCCATCCGTTCGAGTGGCCACGCAGCAAGAGTTCAACGGAATTGTGCGTGGAGGAAAAATCGAATTGCTGGAGGGATCGCTTCCCGAAGGGACGGCGGTTCAGGTGAGAGTGAAGCGCTAGGCTTCTGAAATCAAGCTGAATTACTTCTGCGGTTCCCCCGCCGCGTTCAGCACGATCGTCAGCTGCGTGATGCTTTCAGGTTTCACATACCGGTTCACCAGGAATCGCTTGCCATCTTTGGTCACGTCATAGCTGAAAACGTCGGTGGAGGAGATCGGCGCACGTCCGTGAAACTGGAACAGCGGTGTGGGCGTGCCAGTGGAAAAAGTGCTTTCAGTAGTGACCGGTACCGCCGTCAATATTCCGGCTGGCCCGAGATAGAAAATCTCTTTGCTATCTCCGCGCCAGCGCGGCTCAGTGCCGCCGCCACGCGAGACCTGCCATTTTCCTGCGGCGCCAGGAAACGTGGTCGCGTAAATCTCCCAGTTCCCTGACTCATCGGATGCGTACGCAACCCACTTCCCGTCGGGAGAGATTTGACCGTTATTTTTTCTTCCTCCACCTTCCTGAAATGGAGTGGGATTCCCCCCATCGGCCGGTACCAACTCGAGGTGGTCGCCTGCTAGGCTTTTGTGCGTGCACAAGATCTGTTGGTCGCCCGGCACCCAGGAATTCGGAACAATATCGTCCGAATTCGGGACCCTGACCACTTGCTTTTCGCGCTCCAGGCCGCTTGCTGGTTTCACTAGAATGCTCCCGTATCCCACGCTGCCGCCGGCCGAGCGGTAGGCCAGCGTCTTTCCGTCCCGCGACCATACCCCCGTGACTTCCTCAGCCGGGTCAAATGTGAAACGCGAGTTGCCGGCCCCGGTTGTACTCTCGATCCAAACGTCCACGTTATTAGCTTTTAGATCGCTGATGTCCACGGCGACTCGGCTGCCGTCAGGAGAAAGCGTGGGATTGCACATGACTGCCGGCTCGCCAATCCGCCCCAGTTCCTTGCCTGAGCGATCCATCCATGTCAGTGCTGACAGTGCTGCTCCGGTGCTGGTGTTGTAAATCAACGTTCCATTCTCCCCTGAGGTCAGAGCCGCCCAGAAGGTGGAAGGCTGAAATCCTACCGCATTCGCGATCACGACTGGGTTGCCCAGGACGGCGGCCTTTGCGGTGTCAAAGGCCACGCTTACCAAGTGCCGCTCCTCATCTGCATAAAACAGGTGGCTGGAATCGAGGCTGAGACTGGAGTGGGCGAGAATCAGAAGTTTCCTTTCTTTTCCATCGAGTGAACTCACATAGATCCCGCTATCGGGATCGTCTTTAAGGTTTCCGAAGTTGCCCACAAAAAACAGAAAGTGATTGCCGTCCGGGAGAAAAACCGGCCAGCGGTGGGTTTGGTCCAGGGAGGTAAAAATGTGGTCTGTGACCGGCGCTTCGCCGCTGCCGTCTGCATTCACCCGCCAAATCGCGCTTCCGGCGTCAGGGGCATAGATGATTACGCCGCGACTGCCCCAGCTTCCACCACGTGCGGCTTGGATCTTGGCCAGCACCTGCGGCGTGCCGCGTGAAACCGATACTTTCTGCAGTTTACCGTTAGCAAAAAATGCTACATACGCGCCGTCTGGCGACCAAAAGGGAAAGCTCGCGCCTTCGGTTCCCTGCAGGACAGTGGTCGTGGGTGATCCGACGCGTTGCACATAGACCATGGGCAACCCAGATTTTTCTTCTGGCGATACGAACGCCAATATGGAACCATCTGCCGAAAGCGCCATATGACTCACTTCACCGGGAACTGGAATGGCGAATTCCATCCGAGTCGCTGGCGGCGGGCGCTTCGCCACCAACCAAGTCAATCCAGCCCCGGCCACCAAAGCGACGGCGACTGCCGCCCAGAGTAGTGCCGGAATTCTACGACTCGCTTTTGCGATCCGCGCCGTACCACTCGAATCCGTTCCTGAAAGTGCGCCGAGCGCAAACGACAGATCTTTCGCTGACTGGAAACGCTGTCCCGGGTCCTTCTCCAGACATCGCCGCACGATGCGGTCAAGAGCGGGAGAAATCGGACGCGCGGGATCGGACAACTCCAGCGGATCTTCCTTCAGAACTGCAGTCATGGTCTCAGCCGGAGTGTCGCGCCGAAATGCGCGATTCCCCGACAGCATTTCGTACAGCACTGCGCCAAACGCGAAGATATCCGTACGCGGGTCAGCTGGCTCGCCCCGCACTTGCTCGGGAGCCATATAGCTGGCGGTCCCCATCACCACTCCCGCTGCGGTATGCGAGCTGGTCAGGGTGACGCCATCACCATCGGCGCTCGCAGCACTGGTCTTCTGCGCCAGCTTTGCCAATCCAAAATCCAGAATCTTGATTCGTGCGTCTCTGGTTACGAAGATGTTTTCCGGCTTCAGATCGCGATGCACGATTGCCTTCTCGTGCGCCGCCGCCAGCCCTTGCGCGATCTGCACTCCGTAGTCAATCACCTTGCGTTGCGGCATCGCGCCGCGATCGAGCACCGTGCGCAGAGTCTCGCCCTCAAGCAGCTCCGAAACCAGAAACGGCGAGCCGTCGTTTTGTCCAGTATCGAAAATCGCGAGAATGTTGGGATGATTCAACGCTGCGACCGCCCGCGCTTCCTGCTCAAAGCGATGCAGTCGGTCCGTGTCACGGGCAAATGATTCGGGAAGAATTTTCAGTGCAACGTCGCGCCCAAGCCGTGTATCGCGGGCGCGATACACCTCGCCCATCCCGCCCGCGCCAAGAGGAGATTGGATTTCATAAGGTCCGAGTTTGCTGCCGGAGGTTAGTGGCATCTAGTGCTGAGGATTATATCTTGGCGGTCTGGCGTACCCCTGAATCACACAAAACGAGGCTGCCCCATCCCTTCGCGGTTTTCGAAGGGTGGGAAACCACGACTGTAAGCATCATGGGGTATCCCTGATACCACACCGACGGTGGTATGCTCACGGCGAGCGCGGGGCCAGTGCTGCTGAACGCGCAGCGCGCGGAGCTGAAGATGCGCCAGCGCAAAACCTTCGTGACGCCGGCTGTCGAGATACCCACCCTTTGAAAACCGCAAAGGGTGGGGCAGCCTCAGATCGGGTCGTGCAAAAGGTGGGCCAGCCCCCATTAGATTACGCCGGATTTATTCCAGGAGAGGGACTTGTGCACTCGCTATTTGCGATAGGCCTAGGGATGGTGAGTATGCCGCTCAGCGCCGCTAATGGCGACACAACCGGAGCTCTTGGGGGCATAGCGGGTATCCACCTCTCAGCTCTAGAGTTGACTGGCAGCAAGGCGATTCGCTGGATTTCATATCCTCTTAACTTTGCTCAAACGGTCAAAGATAATAAGAACATCGAGAAGGATTACCACAAGTGCATGAGTGGCGGTGGTTAATGGGAGAAAACGCGCCCAACAGGTCGTTTGATTCAATGAGTAAGGGATGGCTGCTGGTAATGGCTATAATTGTTGTACCGGTGTACTTCCTTGTCGCCCGTCTTGCCGACGACGGAAAAACATTGGTCGCGTCGTGCAGTGCTGGGATGATTGTGGTTGTTGGGTATTTCTGGGATTTGAGGAAGCGCGTTTGGTTCTGGATTACGGTAACTTTCATTGCGTTTCTTCACGTTCTTTTCGTGGTGTTGCTTCCCCAGCCGGCCAAGCAATGGAATATGTTCATTGGAACTATGTTCAAATGCTGCCCTTTGGACTTCTAGATTTTGCGATCGCGTATGGCATCATTAGACTCGTCGAGAATGTTGCTAAAAGGAGTTCGTAGGCGGGCAAACAACGCAAACAAACCCCGGGTGCCGGGTGCCCCATCCTTTGCGGTTTTCAAGGTTGGGATTTCGAAACAACTGCGGCCTGCGCCCTATCACTCGTCGGCGACCGGGTTCCTCAGCGTCCCAACTCCTTGCACCGTAACTTCCACGACGTCGCCTGCCTGCAGCGGACCCACGCCTTTGGGGGTTCCGGTCGAAATCAGATCTCCTGGCAGCAGCGTCATCACTTGAGAAATATGGCGGATGACCACATCCAGCGGAAAGATGAAATCGCGCGTGTTGCCCTGCTGCCGCGCCTCTCCATTCACCCGAGTTTCCACCGCAACACCTGGCCACGGGTCGAGCTCGTCACTCACGAGTGGACCCACGGGACAAAAAGTGTCGAACCCCTTGGAGCGGGTCCACTGGCCGTCTTTATTCTGCAGATCACGCGCGGTTACATCATTCACACATGTGTAACCGAGGATGTACGGTCGCACATCTTCCTCAGGATGCAGGCTGCGACAGCGCTTGCCGATGACCACGCCCAACTCTCCTTCGTGGTCCACACGGGCTGAGATTTTCGGCCGGATGATGTTTTGGCCGGGCGCCAGCAGAGACGATGGTGGTTTCAGGAAGACCAGCGGTTCTGAAGGAACATCGTGGCCCAGTTCGGCAGCATGCTCACGATAGTTTCGTCCGATACAAACAATCTTTGAAGGTTGTACCGGCGCCAGGAGCACGGCTTCGGCGAGGACGACGTGATCAACTCGTTTGCTGGAAAAACCTTCTAACTCCCAGTGGTCCGCGTCTCGCGGAACGAGTAACAGTCGAGTGATCGAATCCACGCCGGCGATCGCTTCCACAAGGCCGTAGTGGGCCTGCCCGTGTACCTCAAAACGACAATATTTCATCTGGCCGAGTCCCTGTTGTTATGAGTGTGAGACGAAGTACGCTAGAAAATAGCACAGAACGGAATCCGGTACGCAATCGTCACCATAAATAAGCAGCAGCAAACAACCCGTTTCATAACCGGGCATCTCAATGAGTTAAGTCTTGGGTGAGCTTCGTCTTGGCGACCTTCAAAGCAACGCGCTATACAGACTTTCCTGGTGGGATTCAGGAAGCGCTCCAGCGGCTCTCGCAATTTCTTCAGTAGTTCGGCTTCTGACAGTAGCCAGAAAAGCAAACAATGGCGATCAGACCTTTAGTGCCGGGGAGCGAATCAGACGTGGCTGCGGAGCCTCGTGTCTCCCCAGAACGGCGCAAACACGACCCTGCTCTAGAAGGTCGGTATCAGGACCGAATTCCAAAGCCTGTACCGAAAGGCGTTTTTCGGTCGATAGGCTTGGGGTTGATTACCGGGGCGGCAGACGATGACCCTTCGGCAATTGGCACCTATGCGACCGCAGGCGCGAAGTTTGGCCCTTCGTTCTTGTGGATCGCTCCGGTTGCGCTCCCCATGATGTTTGCCGTGGTTTACCTCTCCTCCAAGCTCGGTCAGGTGACCGGGCAGGGTCTATTCGCGGTAATCCGGCAGCATTACCCGCGATGGTTGCTGTACCTTGCGTTGACAGGAGTGCTAGTAGGAAACACGATTGAAGCTGGAGCTGACATCGGAGGAATGGCAGCGGCTCTCAACCTCATTGCCCCGGTTCCGGCAGCCGCGATGGTGATCCTAATCACCGTCACTGTATTGGCACTCCAAATTTGGAGCTCGTACACCCTAATCAGAAGCATTTTCCGATGGCTTGCCCTTGCATTACTGGCTTACCTGGGATCTGCAGTACTAGCTCATCCCGGACTGATCCCGACCATCAAAGGTACCCTGATCCCAACCATTCGACTGGACCGTGAATTTCTTGAAATGCTGGTTGCGATCATCGGCACCTCACTCTCCGCCTATCTCTATACCTGGCAATCGAACCAGGACGTGGAAGAAGACATTTCCATGGGCCGCCGGCGGTTGGTGGATCGAATGGGCACCACCAAAGAAGAACTGAGCCACTCCGCGCGAGACATCGCCGTGGGCATGTTCTTATCGAGTTTGGTGATGTATTTCATCATCCTCTCCACTGGCGCAACCCTTTTCAAGGCGGGGAAGATGGACATCAATACCGCGGCGGAAGCGGCCCAAGCGCTGCGGCCTCTGGCCGGGAAATTCGCTGAGCTTCTGTTCGCGATTGGCGTGATTGGCGTTGGCTTCATTGCCGTTCCTGTCATGACAGCAGGCGCAGCGTATGACGTCTGTCAGACTTTTGGCTGGAAACACGGCCTGCACGCCCCTGCCCGAGAGTCGCGGGGGTTTTACGGAGTGATCATTGTCGTCACGCTAATTGCAATGGGAATGAATTTTCTTGGGCTCAATCCCATTAAGGCGCTAGTGTGGGCGGGAGTCGTCCAGGGATTTTCGACGCCATTCCTGATGTTCCTAATGATGCGGATGACGAATAGCCACCGGATCATGGGACGCTGGGTGAACACCCGGGCCCTCAACATCTTAGGCTGGCTAACCACGGCTGCAATATTTGCCACAACCGCCGGCTTGGTGATCTGCTGGCTAAGTAGTAAAAGTCGTTAATGATCAAGGAACGGTCTCGGTCGCCTCCGGTGAGTGCTCACTTTCATTTCCTCGGACATCAACTGCAGAGACTTCGTAGAAATACCGATGGCCAGCAAGGATTTCAGAATCCCGAAATGCTGGCGACTTCACAAGCTCGGAATTCAATTTGACAACCGGGCTGTCTTGTTCGTGGCGATAGACATTGTAGCCAGCCAAATCGGGTTCAGTGTTGGGCGCCCAAACCAGATCAATAAATGACCTCTGCCCCGGAAGGAGTTGCCGGAGGGAACACATCATGCGCAAAAACTCTGAGTGAAACCGTATCTTCACCCTCCACCTGCTGATCGATGCCGCCTGATTGTGCGATGAGAGTTACCACGGTGACGCGATAGTCGTAAGTCTTCTCCCATTCGAAACCGCCGTCCAGCAGACTGGGCGACGATTCGTTTGTGTCAGCCAGTTCCCCTGCAACCGAATCAACGTTCGCCCCCGGCTCGCGGCGATACACGCGATACACATATCTCAGCCCGCGAACATCTTGCGGCGGTGCAACCGGCTTCCACGATAGTCTCACTCCTTCTGCCGTGACTTGCGCCTGAAGATCGCTGGGCGGCGGCAAAGTGGGCGCAGCCGGCACTTGGACCTGATTGGAAAGACCAGCCGTTTTCCCATAAGAATTCAGCACACTAACCGCGTACACAACATTCGATGTCGGATATGCAGATTGCAGGTCCGCTGGCAACTGATCCGTATAACTCACCTGGGGTTTTTGCGCGTTGGCTTTAATCGCTGCAGATTTTTGAAACGGGATTTCCGACACCGGAGTACCGCACTCCTGCAATTTCGTCCCGACGCCCCGGCATACTTCCGTCAGCCCCGCACGCCGGATGTTTTTATGGTCAGTGGTTAGTGACGGCACGGACCAACTCAGATGGACCTTGTCTCCTTTGCGAGCTGCACGAAGGTCAGTCACAGGGCGCGCCAATTCAAGCGATGGCGGCAACGGCACACCAGGCGTGCCGCAGCCGGCAAGTAGCGCAATCGCGGTCAGGCCCAGGCCCAGTTTAATCTTTGCAAGACTCATCTGATCGCGAACAGAGTATCACTCGCAAGCGACATGCAGGCACGGGGAACAACATCCTGCATGTGCCTATGTCACTATTTCCTTCACGCACTCGCGGAAAACTTTCGAATGTTGATCTATATCAGACGCCTCAGTCTGCGGAGACATGAGTGCCATATTGTGAAATGGAGTAAGCAGGATTCCGCGATTCATCGCATACAAATGCATGAAACGTTCGAGTTCGAAATCCATGGCATCGTGTGCCTGTTGCCCATTGCTGGGCGGGTTTGCCGAAAACAGATACTCCGCGCGGCATCCCAGACGAGTGACGTGCCACGGGACTCCGAGCTCAGCGATCGCAGCTTTCACGCCTGCCGTCCAGCGCTCCGCCATGGGAATCATTCGATTGAACGCATCCTGCGTGAGCACCTTGGTCAAGGTGGCGCGCATCGCGGCCAGTGACAGCGCGTTCCCAGCCAGAGTCCCACCGATTCCGCCCACGTCGCAATCTTCGAGGCTCTGCTTGGCGGTGATTCGCGCGGCAACCTCCTCGGAAAAGCCATAGGCAGCTCCCGGAATGCCACCAGCAATAGCTTTTCCAAAGACGAGTATGTCGGGATCCAGGTTTTCAGCTCGCGTGTATCCGCCCGGCCCAGCGCAAATCGTATGCGTCTCATCTATGACCAACAGCGTGCCATGCTTGCGCGTCAACTCCCGCAGCGCCTGATGATAGCCGGCCTCAGGATGGACTATGCCAACATTGGTCATCGCAGGTTCGGCCAGAACACACGCAACGTCACCTGGCGCAAGCGCCTGCTCCAGTGCAGGAATGTCGTTGAACTCGACGACTTTGGTCGTGACGGACGGATCCACCGGCGGCCCAATGTTTCCGCTGCGTGAGCGCGCCGTCCCGTCCGGTTGCAAGGTGATGAAAGTCTCATCCACCGTCCCGTGATAACACCAATTGAAGACGAGGATCTTGGGACGTCCGGTAATTTGCCGGGCGAGGCGAATGGAAAAGCGGTTCGCATCCGTGGCAGTGAGCGCAAATTGCCAGTAGCGGAGTCCGAACCGTCGCTGCAACTCCTCCGCAACGAAAATGGCGTCTTCGCCAGGCAGCATCAATGTGATTCCGCGCTTCATCTGCTCTTCGACGGCTTTCATTAGTGCAAACGGAGAATGTCCGGTCATTGCACCGGTGTCTCCAAGACAAAAATCTATGTAGCGGTGCCCGTCCACGTCGTAGAAATATGCCCCCTGGGCTTCGCGCACAAAAGGCGGAAAGGCTCCGGCCCACTTCATCATCCAGTTCATCGGCACGCCGGCCAGCAGTGATCTGCCGGCACGTTCGAACAACGCCTTGGACTTCGGACGTTCGTCCACAAAACGCTTCTGCTCACGCTGCATGAGCGAGACAAGCCGGGCGTGGTCAAGGGATTTAACGAGTGTTTGCATGCGGCAGCTAGATTAAATGCAGGCAGCGGGCAGATTCAATGGAGGCACAGCCGCCGACTCCACCCTGGGACGGGCGCGGAACAGCCGTACATGAAAAGCACAGCCAGAAACACTCTCCGCATCGTGCGTACCTCACATTTTCAACGTAAAATCCGCGAATATTGGGATGTTTCGGAACTAACTCGTAGTCTGAGTCGCTTGCCGATCGATTGCGAGATCGGCCAGAATCTTGGTCACGGCCTCTGATCCTGAGCGAACGCAATCCGGCACGCCAATTCCATCGTAAGCGTTACCTGCGAGCGCCAATCCCGGCATTGCCGCAAGAAGTTTCCACACTCGTTCAATGCTCTTGTTGTGGCCAACACCGTATTGGGCCATAGCTTGTTTCCATTTGTAAATTCGCACGAAGAGCGGCTCCGCGCGGATTCCAAGAATTTGTTCGAGTTCATGGCGGACGATAACCTGGATTTCATCTTCGGAATCCTGCAAGATACCCTCGTCGCGCGTGCCTCCCAGAAAACAACGAATCAGTGACCGATCTTCAGGCGCCCGGTGTGAAAATTTGTTGTGTACAAACGTTGCTGCGAGAATGCGCCGGTTCTCATTTCGGGGCACAAGAAATCCGAATCCTGCGGGGAGGGCTGCACGAGTCTTCTGATCGTATCCAAGAATTACAGTCACCGAGGAGCTATAACGAATCGCATTTAACTTGTCTTCCAATTCTGCGCTGGCGCTCGAGAGAAGCTCGGCAGCCACATAAGCCGGAGTTGCCACGATCACGGCATCGAATTCTTCTGTTCGACGTCCGCCACTGACCACCAGCCACTTGCCAGATTCCGGAGTTACGGCTTCAACCCGCACATTCAAACGTTGGGCTGTTCCGGGAATTCGCACGAGCAGAGCGTCAACCATCTGTTGCATACCATTTTGGAGCGACGTGAACAGGGGCCGCGTTGACATCTGGTCTGCGGGGCCTCTTCGCATGGCCCCCATTGCTCTGCCCAGGCTGCCGTGTTTGGCCTCCATCTCGAAGAAGCGAGGCAGAACTGACTCGACACCAAGCTCATCGGCGCTGCCACCGTAAACTCCCGTCAGCAGAGGGTCGGCGACCCGGTCGACCATTTCGCGTCCATAGTGGCGTTCCACAAATTCCGCGACCGTGCTTTCCGAACTGCTGCGGCCGGGGCGATAAAACCACTCGCGCACCATCCGTAACTTTGTTCGCCAGGAAAATAGCGGAGAAGCAAATACTGGCAGGAGTTTCGTCGGGACCATGAACATCAGCCCGTCAGGAAGCGGCACCAGGCGGCCTTTCACCAGTATGTAAGTTCTTCTTTCCGCATCCCTCGATCCGATCAACTGGTCTGCCAGCCCCAGCTCGTGGCAAAGATCGGCAGCCCACGGCTTCTCGGTCAGGAAAGAGTCTGGGCCAGCTTCCACTACGCACCCATCAATCTGCTCGGTATGAATGACACCTCCGGAGCGCTGGCTTGATTCGAAGAGAGCGTACTCGAGCCGCGCTCCCCGGCTTCTTTGTTGTTCGAGTGCAAATGCGGCCGAGAGTCCGGAAATGCCGCCGCCGATGATGACTATCCTCTTCATACGCAATTCATCGCGTTTCCCGCGAGGTCCGCAATCGCGAGTGCACGACCTCGTTGAGCGCGGAGATCAGGAGCGCGGAGGTGTTCAGCGACTCTGCCCTCCACATGCGCAGCCCTTCTTTTTCGGAAAACCGCTTGAAGATGATGTCAATGTCGTAGAGAACTTCGATGTGATCACAAAGAAAACCAATGGGCTGGATGAAGACTCCCCCATACCCGCTGCGCTTGAGATCAAGAATCGTGGCTTCGACGGTAGGGCTCAGCCATGCGCCTCCAGACATTCCCTGGCTCTGAAAAGCGAATCGCCAGTCCGATCTTTCGAGTCCAGCCGCGGCTGCGACCAATTCGGCAGTCTCGCGGGTTTGGTTTTCATAAGGATCGCCCTCCAGGATCGTGCGCTGCGGAACGCTGTGCGCGGTGAAGATTACGGGTGCTGATGCACCCGCCTCCTGATCCGTTTCGTCCCGTCCCGCGATCAGTTTCTCGGCGAATGCCTTAATCAGCAGAGGCTCGTCATGCCAGGACTCGACAAAATCGAAGCTCAATCCAGGGTCAGTACATTTCGCAAGCGAGTTGCGATAGAGCCCCACGCTGGTGCGGGAATTATGGGGAGCGAGGCATATCACAACCGCGTGCCTGATTCCGTCAGCTACCATCTGACGCAGAGTCTGCGAGATGTATGGATGCCAGTTCCGCATGCCGACGTAAACCGGCATCCCGAGCGCGGCCGCCAGCAGTTCACCCTGACGTAGCGTGATCTCAGTCAGCGGCGAGTGGCCGACAATTGCGTAGCGATGCTTGACCTCCTCAATCACTTCAGCAGGAAGCGGGCGTCCGCCGGTTACTCGCAACAGGAAATCGGGCACTTCATCCACGGAGTTGGGGCTGCCATGCGCAAGCAGGAGCACACCCGTGTGTTGGTGCGGATCGCTCATTTTTCTCCGGCGGCCTTCGCCGAATATTCCTGCACGTATGCGGCAAGAGCCTTCACATTTTCGACCGGAGTCTCAGGCAAAATCCCATGGCCCAGATTAAAGATGTGCCCCGCACGTCCGGCGGCGCGATCGAGAATTTCCTGGGCACGGAGCTTCACGTTCTTCCATGCAGAAAACAGCACAACCGGATCGAGGTTCCCTTGCACCGCTCCATCATTGCCCAGCCTCGACCAGCCCTCGTCGAGCGGAACTCTCCAGTCAAGTCCGATCACATCCGCCCCGGTTTCTTTCATGGACGTAAGCAGCGTAGCGGTATCGGTTCCGAAATAAATGACCGGAACGTCAGATCTTTTTAGACTCCGCACCAGTTCGGAGGTTCGAGGCAGCACATAGCGACGATAGTCTTCGACTGAAAGACATCCCACCCAGCTATCGAAAACCTGAATAACGTCTGCTCCGGCGCGGACTTGGGCGGTTGCATACTCCGAAGTTACTAAGACCAATTTCCGAAGTAGCTCATCCCAGTCCTCGGGCTGCGAGTACATCATCTTCTTGGTGTTGATGTAATGGCGCGAGCCTCCTCCTTCAATCATGTAGCTGGCGAGGGTGAAAGGCGCGCCACAGAAGCCAATCACCGGCAACTTTGTGCCGAAATGCCTGGAAACCAGGCGGACGCCCTCCGAAACATAGCCCAGGTCAGCGGCCGAATCGGTACGCAGGCGAGCGACATCTTCCTGGCTTCGCAGCGGCCGTTCGATGATGGGACCTTCTCCCGCCGAGAAATGAAAAGGCAGCCCCATGACCTCGAGTGGCAGCAGTAGGTCGGCAAAAATGATTGCTGCATCCACGTTCAGAATTTCAGCGGCTGTGATAGTAACTTGGGCGGCAAGCTGCGGATTCTTGCAGATCTCGATCAGTGAATGCTTCTTGCGAACCGCCCGATATTCCGCCATGTAGCGTCCGGCCTGGCGCATGAACCATACCGGTGTACGGTCCACAGCCATGGCTTTGGAGGCGCGAACAAAGCGTGAATCAGGCGCTGCCATGAAGAATTAATGTAGCACCTGAAACGGTGGAATTTGGCTCCATGGACTCGTCTAGAAGAAACAGAGTGCCGCGAAAGGCAGGCAAAATCTTGGTCTTTCTTTATGTCAAGGGCTCGATCTTGTCCACGTGGATCAAGTTGATGGATTCGTCCAGCGTTCCCGTGACCCGCACTCTCTTCCCCTCATATTGCTGCACATCGGACTGGTTGTCCAACTTGTACGAGGTGGTTTCGGAGACCTTCAACACAAAGCTGTCTGCCTCCTTGTTGATCAGCCCTGTAAAAGTCTGCGCGGTGGGAGCTTGGCCCTGCGACCCTTTTGCCGTCGACGAACTCTTAGGCTGCCCTGGCTGGTCGGGTTGCGGCGGAGTTGGATTCTGCGCCGGCTGTGTTTCCGGGCCTGGATCAGGAGTCGGCGTTTGGTGCGATTGATTCTGCGCCGGCTGAGGCTCTTGCATAAAGGACCACGCGATCAGGTCCGACGAGAATAGCTGATCGTGAGTTGAAGGCGGCTGCTGAGCATATGCCGCCGCACCCGAGAAAATGACTGCGATTATCGGAACTGACCAGCGTCTCATAATGGACTCCTTGCCGGTCTTTGGATGTACAAATCCGGAGATGTGCAAATCCAGAGACGTGCAAAACCAGAGACGTGCAAAACCGGAAACGTGAAAACCCCGTTCAGTCCCAAAAGATGATCAAGGGGCGGAACCCGAGCAGAATCTTAAGGTTTTTCTACACCTGGCCGGAGAGAATCGCTGTACCCAAGATGCTGTAGGCGGCCCTAAGGTGCAGGATGCACTTTTGGGTAGGGCGCTTAGAAAGCGCACCTAAACAGTACACGCTTGACTCCCGATTCCGGCTCTATGATGTCGGAAAGAAACCCTGGAGGTTGTCCCACCATGGCAGCGAGTCAGGTCGTGCTCTATTTCGATAAACAGGAAGATGCCCTTCTATTCACGCTGGCTGCCAGCTCGGTCATTGCCGACGGAACGCCCATGCGTGAGGCCGCGCTCAAGGTGGCCAAGGAAGTCTGCAAAGCCACGCGAATCACCACGGAAGGCAGTTTCGATCCCGAGGGCAACAAGCCCAAGGGACGCAGCAAGCACGTCTAATTCTAGTCCCGCAGGCTAGTCCGACCAGGGCGCCGGTTTGCGGTCCCAGCGATGATGCTTCAATTCTTGCAGTAACTCTGGACTGAGCGGCCCCTTGTCACTTAGCCCGATGTTCTCACGCACGTGTTCGAGTCTTCTCATTCCCACGATCGTGGTGCTCACCGCCGGATGCGACAAGACAAAGCGTAACGCGAGTTCAGGAAGCGTCATTCCCGGCGGAAGGATCTGCTTAAGTTTTTCCACCCGATCAAGAGTGTTTGCGAGATTTTGGGGATTGAAATAGCCAGAGCGCCAATCGCTGGCTGGGAATTTCGTGTCCTTCGTCATCTTCCCGCCCAGGCTGCCTTCATCGAGCGCGACTCTGACGATGACTCCGACGTTCAGCTCCTGGCAGGCAGGAAACAGCTCATCCTCCGGCGACTGATCAAAGATGCTATAGATGACCTGCACCGCATCCACCAAACCCGTGTGGATGGCCTTCAACCCATTCTCTGGTTCCCATCGGTTCAGACTCAGGCCAAAGTAACGGATGACGCCATCGCGCTTCAGCATCTCTACGGTTGAGCGGAAATCAGGTTCGCCAGCCCAGTGGTCGTCCCACACGTGGAACTGAAGAAGATCAATGGAATCGGTATCGAGTTGTTTACGAATGAGGTCGGCGTATTTGAAAACGTGGTCGGGTGGAAACACTTCCGCATACTGATACTTCGATGACGCAGGCCATTGCAGATTCTTCGGAGGGATTTTTGAAGCGGCGTAAAGGCGCTTCCCTTTGTTCTTCGCAATGGTTTGGCCCAGTAGGCCATCACTTTTGCCGTCGCCATAGGCCCAGGCGGAATCGAAGAAGTTGCAGCCCAGATCAACCGCGAGTTGCAAAGCTTCGAGCGATCCGCGATCTTCCGAGCCGCTCCAGCCGCCCATTCCCCACAAACCGTGAGCGATGTCACCGACTTCGAATCCAGTACGGCCGAACTTGCGATATTTCATTGTTGTTCCTCGGACGTTTTTGTTTGGGCTTCGATTGTAACGTCAACGACAGATCTCTTGCGGCTAAAACAGCTTGCCAAGAGAGTCGGGAAGCACGGCCTTCCACTGGAACCATGAATTTACAGTCGGAACGGGTCAATGATTCAATGGCGATCCCGTCGCCTTCTCCCTGTAAAATTTCTGCAAAACATAAAACACTTGTTTGTGCTGACCGCGATCCGAGATCAATCCTTTTCGATTGTAATAGTCCTGAATCCCCGGCAAATGGCCGGCGCGGAGAGCGAAAACCCCAGTGCATCGAAAATCTCCCTCTCTTTTCTCATCTGCACCGCTAGCGTAGCAGCCGTGGAATTCCGAGCGAAAGCAATGCTGTGAGCGTTAATCACCTTCTTCAACGCGGCTGAATCTGAGGTACCGCTTCTCTTGAATGTATGGAAAAGCCGAGCCGTTGTCACGCCACCCGTAGAAGGGAAAAACAGAAAGGGGCGAAAAAAGCCGGAGCATGTTGGAGCCCCGGCTCTGTGATACTGGTTCCTGCTTCAGGCCGTCAGAGCCTCCATGAAGTTCGGGCACACGGAAGTCTCGACGACATAATGCTTGAACGGGATTGCGGTGGTCAGATATGGCTTCACAATTTCTGCAACTCTCGGATACACTTCGCGCTCATAGCGCTCCGCATCCCGCTTCTCAGCCCAGAGCGTAACTGTGATGGCCTTCTCAGTGGTTGACTCCGGCAGGAACGGCAGGATCTCCAGGAAGCCCGGCTGCTTCTTCAGAATGGGCAGGACCTCGTTACGTACAACCTTAATCAGCTCTTCTTTCTTTTCAACTTTTGGAATGAATTCCACGATGCGTGCAAACATGACGGATTCTCCTCTTCTATTTTAGGATTGGTGCCACCCGCAAGCTGCCGTCTCGGTCCCAGCAAGCGCGATTTATGCGATTAGGGGGAGTCGCCGATGCATGGCGGTTTACAAGCCGACATCATGAAACGGCTCCACGCTATGCTTTGCGGCAGTCAGAAGTCGGTGACCTCAGGTACATAATGATGTGACTTCGGACACTGGCGGAAGTTCCGCGTTCACAACGTTCGTGAGCAGGAACAGGCAACTCTGTGCCCTCTCAGTTCCGACGAAGAGACGCGAATTTATGATTATTTCTGCGCAGCGGTTATGGAAGTTGGGCTCCGCGGTTCACAGACAAAAGGCAATTGCCTGACTTCCGCTAACTCAGATTCCAGCTCATGGGTGCGCTGATTGAGCCAAGTGCGCAGCGCCTCTTCTGATTCTGCTGGTGTCCCGCAGCGATAGAGGGAATCCACCGATACGCCGGTCGCGGTAAGCTCAATAAAGCGACAGGGTATCTGTTCTTCGCGCAGCTCGGGCGCAACAAACTGCAAAAGCCAGCACTCCTCGCATAGATGGGGCCGCGCGGGGTCGGAAGAATTCGGACAGCTAGGGGAGTCCTCAAAGATATACGGAGCGCGCCATGAGGAACGCGGGTAATGCTTTAAGCCTCCGCTGTCAAAGAAATGCAAGTTCACGCCTGAGGAGTTCCAGAACGGTTTGGCGGCTTGTTTCCATTGTTGGCCTCGCCCAGAGCATCGCAGGGTTACCCCGATGGAGACTATGGCTCTTGTCACCCAGGCATGTGATTGCCGTCACAGCTTCCGGTAACAACTGTGCATTAGCATCCGGACATGTCATGTTCCTTGGCTGGCAATCTTCACTGTCCGCTCCATTGTGGCGATTTAGCACAACTGCCGCGGCAGTCAGCGCACAGGAGCACAGATCGAGAACCCATTAAGCCCCGCGATTTCGACGTGCGCCCGCTGCTCGTCATCTGGGAGATGACTCAGGCCTGCGACCTGAACTGCGCGCACTGCCGCGCCAATGCCAGGCCGAAGCGCCATCCGCTGGAACTCTCGACCGCAGAGGCATTCCACCTGATAGATCAAATCGCGGAAATGCGGGTGCCGCTATTTGTCCTCACCGGTGGCGATCCGCTGAAGCGCCCTGACTTAATGCCGATTGTTCAATACGCCTGTCGTCGCGGGGTGCGTACCTCGCTGACCCCGAGCACCACTCCGCTCCTGGCCCGAGATTCCATATTCAAGCTGAAAGAGAGCGGCCTTATGCGGCTGGCATTGAGCCTGGATGGCTCAACCAGCGAACTCCACGATACATTCCGTGGTGTACGCGGTTCTTACCAACGAACCCTCGACGCGGTGGGCTGGTGCCACGAGGCCGGGCTTCCGGTCCAAATTAACACGACCGTTTCGCGGCGCAATCTTGTCGACCTGGACAAGATGATCGAATTGCTGATCTCGCTTCGTGTCGTTCTGTGGAGCGTCTTTTTTCTGGTGCCGACAGGCCGGGCGCAATTTAGTGATCTGTTGAGTGGCGAAGAACACGAGCGGGTTTTTGCCAAGCTGTATGCCGCCTCAAGACGCGTGAAGTTTCACATCAAGACGACAGAAGGGCAGCACTATCGTCGTTACGTACTACAGCAGAAGGCCCGCGACCCAAATGCCAGGTCTGAACAAGACCTGATTTCGAACGCCCCCAGAGGGGTGAACGATGGTAAGGGCTTTGTGTTCGTAAGCCATACTGGCGAAGTCTATCCCAGCGGATTTCTGCCCCTCGCGGCCGGCAACGTCCTATGGGAGCCGCTCTCGCAGATCTACCAGGACGCCGCGCTATTCCGTTCGCTTCGCGACAGCTCACAGCTAAAGGGAAAGTGCGGCCGCTGTGAGTTTAAGGATGTCTGCGGCGGTTCGCGCGCGCGGGCCTACGCCGTCAGTCATGATCCTCTTGCAGAAGAGCCTTGTTGTGCGTATTTGCCGTGAGCCGCGAGCAGCAGAGGCAACCAAGTGGTGCCTAGGAGTGGACCATCTTCTCCAGTGCAGCTTTATTGCGAAGGACGAGCGTCGAGCCTTTTACTTGCAGCAATTGTTTCTTCTTGAAATCCGAAAACAGCCGGCTTACCGTTTCCCGCGTGGTGCCAATCATCTCGGCGATCTCTTCATGGGTGAGTGTGAGCTTGACCCGGGCCTGGCCGTTGGATTGTCCCTTTTCTGGATACCAAGAAAGTAATAGTTTCGCGAACTTCTCTGCGGGGGAGCTGGTGAGCCCCAGGGTTCGGATTCCCTCGTATGCGGTGTAGTAGTTGAGGCTCAACTGTTCGGCAACCCGCAGTGCAACTTCGCCGTGCTCGCGCAGAAAACGGAGCAGTGCATCACGCGGGATGAAATTCGCCTGACCAGGTTCAATCATCTCCGCTGTGACTTCGTAAGGGTGGTTGGAAATTGTGGCATTCAGCCCGAGAACGTCCCCGGCATCGGAAATCTTGGTGATCAACGTCTTGCCTTCACTGGAAGAAGTTGAAAGCTTCACCTTGCCGGTGCACAGCACAAATACTCCGCGCGGCTGCTGGCCTTCGATGAATAAAACCGCCGACTTGGGGTAAACCGCAGTGGACTTAATTTCATTCAGTTTCTGCAAAGCGTTCATTGGCAAATTGCAGAAAAGATGCTCCTCGCGCACGGGGCAGGTCAGACAGTTGTCGAGGATAGTGAGGCCGTAAGGAGCACGCATACCAAGTCACTACGGGGAAATTGTAGCACCCCCCATTGTGATTACAATCACGCGAACCCGTGACCGACATCATCGCGTTATCCGCCATATCCAGACAGAATGGGCTCGCATGCGAGGTGTCTGTTGTGATGGGCCCATGCCAGCGCAATAGAGATTCTGGGAAATTGGCATGATTGAGGTCGCGCGAGTTTGGTCCGAGGAGAATCAGTTATGGGAAACGAACACACATATCGTGTAGTCGCGTGGTGGAGCTCAGGCAAGGCGGGGCTGGTGAAATCAGATTCTGCGCCGAATGCTATTCACTTCACTGCGCCGCCGCAGTTCGGCGGGTTCGAAGGTCGTTGGAGTCCCGAAGACTTGCTGCTGGCTGCCGTTGCAGGTTGCTACACAACGACGTTTCGTGCCTTGGCCGAGTATTCCAAGTTTGAATACGCCGACCTGGAAGTTGAGGCTCGAGGAGTCGTTCGAAAGGCAGAATCGGGCTATGAGTTTGATGGCATCGTTGTTCACCCGAAGCTTACAATTGCAAGCGAAGAAGAGCAGCCGCAGGCGTGGCGCTTGCTGGAAAAGGCGAAACACCTCTGTCTGATCTCACGAACACTTGCTATCGCCCAAACCTACGAACCGCAAGTGCAAGTCATGGCAGGCGCGGAGACAAGCCAGGCCGTGCTCGTTGAGTAGAACAGGAACGCCGGGCGTGCAGCATGATGAAACGATACAAACGGTGAACCTCTCCTATTCCCCTGTGCGATTTAATTCGTCGCGGGAATCCTCTCAGTGGACGATGAAGGACGGATCTCAAGTTATAATCCGGACGATCCGGCCGGAAGACGAGCCACTGATGGTTAAATTCCACAGCGTTCTCTCTGACCGCACGGTGTACTGGCGCTATTTTTGCTCGCTCAGCCTGGCTGCACGAACTGCTCACGACCGTCTCGTCCGCATTTGCTTTGCTGATCCTGAACGCGAAACCGTGCTCGTCGCTGTTCACACGGATGCTCGTTCCTGCGACCAGAGAATTCTGGCGGTTGGACGGCTCAACAGATTGCTCAATAAGCCTGAGGGGGAAATGGCCGTTGTGGTCTCAGACGAGTACCAAGGACGCGGGCTGGGAACCGAGATGTTGCGGCGACTGATTCAAGTCGCGCGAGGGCTGAAGCTAGAGCAGATCATCGCAGAAATGCTGCGAGACAACATCGTCATGCAGAGCGTACTTAAGAAACTCGGCTTTCGTTTACGGTTATTCGATGATCCCCGATCCGTGAGCGCGGTTCTCAAGCTGTAGCGCCGGATTGATGACTTTCTCAAGGGAGTTCCGACCCCCTGCATCGAATTGTGTGACGATGCGCCTATGACTAATTTGTGATCCCAGTCACGATCGTCTGTGGCGCCCATCATGGCCTGATCCGTCCCATAAATCGAAACTAGGAACCAGAGGAGACCGCCATGATGACTCTTTATCGCCTCGTACGCCTCATTGAAAACAACTCCCACGTGTTGGCCGCATGCCTTCTGGATCGCGTCCAGAATTCTGAAGCTACGCCTGAATACAAGCGTGTTCCTACAGAAGATCTGAAGGAGCGCGTATATGAAATCTACAGTCATTTGGGCGATTGGCTGATCACCAAAGACGAACTCGATCTTGAGCAACGGTACCTACGGATCGGCGCCCGCCGGGCCAAGCAGAACGTACCCTTTAGCCAGGTAGCGTGGGCGATTGTTCTGACAAAGGACAATCTATGGGAGTTTCTCAAGAAAGAAAGAGAAATTGATCGCCCGGTCGAAGTCTTTGGCGAACTCGAAATGTTACAGTTGCTCGACCACTTCTTTGATCGGGCGATTTACTACGCTGCAGTCGGATACGAGAAAGGGCACTCTGAGATGGAGATCGAGAGTCTGAGAGCCACTGCCTAGGGAGCCGAAATGTCGTGGCCAACCGAGTACTCGCAGAAAATCCAAACGGCAGATGAGGCCCTAGCCTTCGTCGAATCGGGTATGCGCGTTTATATTCAGCCAGGATGCGCCGAGCCAGAGACACTAGTTGAAGCACTGATGCGGCGCGCTCCCGCGGTGCGCGATGTGGAAATTGTACACATGATGACCATGGGGGTGGCTCCATACGTCGCGCCGCAAATGGCTGGGCACTTTCGGCACAACGCTGTTTTTATCGGTCCGAATGTAAGGGAAGCGATCAACGACGGCCGCGCCGATTACACGCCGATTTACCTCAGCGAGATTGAGGAACTGTTCGAGAGCGGCGCCATGCCAATTGATGTTGCGCTGATCGAAGTTTCTCCACCTGATTCCCATGGCTTCTGCAGTTTTGGCGTTGGCGTTGACACCACGCTTACCGCCGCCAAGTGTGCCCGCTATGTGGTCGCGCAGGTCAACCACCACATGCCAAGAACCTATGGCGACAGTTT